>PVML01018399.1_pt1 | contig 185335 bp, 169 predicted proteins | sample 1853371 | NCBI WGS metagenome assembly PVML01 (sample SAMN08533508, study PRJNA380276) | Human gut metagenome, whole genome shotgun sequencing project. | isolation source: participant 1, chromium library | host: Homo sapiens | collected 2017
CCAGTCAAGATGCAGCAGGCAATCAGCCTGTTTCCGCAAGTATACCGATCGGTTTGGGGCTGTAAATGGGGATGAAAACAGGACTGGTCCTTTGAGGAACCAGTCCTGTTTTATATCTTAGAAAGAATCTAAAACCACAGATACGGCATCCGGATCGCCGCATTTCTCCTGGCCTCTTTATCTGCTGTTTCAAATGGCAGAGATTCATAAAGCTGCACTAGTTCCGGTCGTTTTAAGAGGTTTCCTGCAAAAAGCATAAAGGACATCCGCACAGGAAATGCGTCGAAATGCATCACATCTTTCGCATACGGCCAGGTGGATTTATCTAACAGGTATGGGGTCAGGAAATCAACGCCTTTCTGGATGTCAGCGCCGTTTGGCAGGGCGTAATTCCACAGATTGTCATCTGGAGTGGAGAGCAGATAACAGAGGGCTTCTGACGGAGGATGAACTGGAAATTGCTTACGGATACAGTGTAAAAGTGATGGAGCATATGGTAGATTTCTGGTATGATAAAGATATGGAATCGATCAATATGTGGGAACACGGACGGAAAACTGACAATTACCGGAATAAGTACCGGATTCTTGGGGAAAATTTAAGCCTTTCCATGCAGATGGTGAATTCCTATGAACATTGGGTCAAGGCTGGTTATAAGGAAAAATCCATTTGCGGGGACTATGCGGAGAAATTGCAGAAACTGCCATCCCATATGTATGTGCCATTTGCCAAAGGGGAATACGACCGTGGACTGGTCATTGTCCGGGACAGGGATCATGTCTGGTCTTTGCCGTTTATCAATGGCGGACAGAGAATGTACGACAAAGATCCGTATCTGCCGGTGCCATTCCAGTACCAGGTTCTGCAAGGCGTGCCGGAATACTGTCATGGACAGCTGATCCCGCAGCTTTGGATGGAAGACGGAGAGGTGCTGATGCCGGTTTCTTATATGTCAGGGATCTGGACCAAAGAGGAGGATGGAGATTTTACCGTGGGGTGTCATTTTGATGCACTATGCCGCATGGGAGAGGGAATCTCTGTCGGCGGAGGAAAAACGGCAGATAGTCTGGTAGATAATTCTGTTGCCGGAAACAGTGAAGAAAATCAGCGTCCGAAGCGGGTAGAAGGAATTACCAACGAGGTTTCGTATGAGTTTTCCCATGGCGAGATCAAGAGAACCGATTATTTTCAGGCGACGGAAGCGCTGGGAGACCGGAAGATCAAAAAGATCCGTCTGGTGCTTTTAAGCTTTTCTGAAAAGTCGGAAGTTTCGGGAGATCAGGTAACCTTTGAAAATGGTATTCTTACAGGTATGACCGCAGAAGGAGTGGGAGACTGTCATGCATTTGCCGCCCTGGATGATGGAAGTTTTGGTACGCCTATGGGCCGTTTGAACACGGAGGTAGTCTGGAGCAGGGAAGTGGCCCCGCAGGAAACAGAGATCGAAACCACCTGGACCATTCGGTATCAGGTTTAAGAAAAAGGAGAATCGAATCATGACAGAGAGAAATGGAGCAAACTGGTGCTTCTGGAAAGACACAGAAGCGGAAAAAGCCGGTGAAGGTGTGGAGCGCCGTGTTCTGGCATTCTGCGACGAATTAATGTGTGTGGAAAATACCTTCGAAAAGGGCGGAATCGGAGCAATGCATCATCATCCTCATACCCAGATCACATACGTGGCCAGCGGACGTTTCCGCTTTACTATCGGCGATGAGGTAAAAGAAGTCGGCCCTGGCGACACCCTGTGCAAACAGAATGATATTGTACATGGATGCGAGTGCCTGGAAGCAGGCGTACTGGTGGATTTCTTTACACCGATGCGGAAGGATTTTTTGAAAGACTAAAAGAGATTGGCTGTAAGATGGGTAAAAAAGCAAGAGAGCTGGAAACAGGCTTTCTTGCTTTTTTTATCACTTCCTTAATTTGCTGTTAACAAGTAAACGATTGATGAAAAGCTGGTTCTGGAATCGCCCGGCCTAATTCTCTGGCAGTGTCGATCCATTCTGCAATCACTTTTTTTACGTTATCAACCGCTTCATCCGGTGTTGCCCCATCTGCCATACACCCAGGAAGATCCGGAACGGAAACAAGATAGCATTGATCGTCTTCTGACCATGAAACAATCATAGAGTATGCTGGCATAAAAGATACCTCCTTATATGTGATATTTTTTAAATAGCATTCGTAATTGTCTGATTTGATAAGGTTTCGTCTTATTACCGAGTGGTTGGAGATTGATGATTTCAGGAATATCAGCTCTTGAGAAGATGAAATGATCGCCCTTGATACGAAGTTGAAAAGCAAGATGCTTTAAAAGCGTACATACATCAGAGAAGCGGATATTATGATCATGAAAACCATCCATGATATGAAGATATGTTGTATGATTCATTTTACTCCCTTCAAAATAAGATGTAAATAGTGAAAAACAAGAAATTAACATAGAACAAAAGTTCGATTCCTCTATACATTTCTACTTAGATTTGCTACAATAGAACATAATAACTTTTAGAAATAACGATCATAATTCCACTAGATACAAAGTAATGCAAATGGAGGAAACACGAATATGGACCATTTTGAATTAGTATCAGAATATCAACCCACTGGCGACCAGCCCCAGGCGATCGCGGATCTGGTGAAGGGGTTTCAGGAAGGCAATCAGTTTGAGACGCTGCTTGGAGTCACAGGCTCCGGTAAGACCTTTACCATGGCCAACGTGATCCAGCAGTTAAATAAACCGACCCTGATCATTGCCCATAATAAGACTCTGGCGGCTCAGCTTTATGGGGAGATGAAGGAGTTTTTTCCTAATAATGCAGTAGAATATTTTGTCTCCTATTACGATTACTATCAGCCGGAGGCGTATGTGCCATCGACGGATACCTATATTGAGAAGGATTCTGCGATCAATGACGAGATCGACAAGCTGCGCCATTCTGCCACAGCAGCCCTTTCCGAACGGAAGGATGTGATCATCGTGTCCTCGGTATCCTGTATCTACGGTTTAGGAAGCCCGATTGATTACCAGGAGATGGTGATCTCCCTGCGGCCTGGCATGATCAAGGACCGGGATGAGGTGATCCATAAATTGATCGATATCCAGTACGACCGCAACGACATGGACTTTAAGCGGGGAACTTTCCGCGTCCGTGGGGATGTGCTGGAAGTGTATCCGGCATATTCGGGTAATGAAGCGTTCCGAATCGAGTTTTTCGGTGATGAGGTGGACCGGATCCAGGAAATCGATTCTGTGACAGGAGAGGTGCGGGCGCAGCTTGGCCACGTGGCCATTTTCCCGGCATCTCATTATGTTGTGCCCAAGGAGAAGATGGAAGAAGCGGCGAAAAATATCCTGATCGAGCTGGAGGAGCGGGTGAAATATTTTAAGAGCGAGGACAAGCTTCTGGAGGCCCAGCGGATCTCCGAGCGGACGAATTTTGATGTGGAAATGATGCGGGAGACGGGATTTTGTTCCGGTATCGAGAATTACTCCCGCCATCTGACCGGATCAAAGCCAGGAGAGCCGCCATATACGCTGATTGACTATTTCCCGGACGATTTTCTCATCATCATCGACGAGTCCCACATCACTCTTCCGCAGGTGCGGGGTATGTATGCAGGGGACCGTTCCAGAAAGCAGACTCTGGTAGACTATGGATTTCGTCTGCCGTCTGCCCTTGATAACCGTCCGTTAAATTTTGAGGAATTTGAGAGTAAGATCGACCAGATGTTGTTTGTGTCAGCAACGCCGTCAGTCTATGAGCAGGAGCACGAATTACTCCGAACAGAGCAGATCATCCGGCCGACAGGTCTGTTAGATCCGGAGATTTTTGTCCGTCCGGTAGAAGGGCAGATTGATGATTTGATCGGAGAGGTGAACAAAGAGGTAGCCAGGGGCAATAAGATCCTGGTAACGACTCTGACCAAGAGGATGGCTGAGGATCTGACGGACTATATGCGGGAGGTGGGAATCCGTGTGAAATACCTGCATTCGGATATCGACACTCTGGAGCGGGCGGAGATCATCCGGGATATGCGTCTGAATGTCTTTGATGTACTGGTGGGAATCAACCTTCTGCGGGAGGGACTGGATATTCCGGAGATTTCCCTGGTGGCGATCCTGGATGCGGACAAGGAGGGCTTCCTGCGATCAGAGACATCCCTGATCCAGACCATTGGCCGTGCTGCCCGTAATGCCGAAGGCCATGTGATCATGTACGCCGATAACATGACGGATTCCATGAAACACGCCATTGAAGAGACGGAACGAAGAAGAAAGATCCAGCAGAAGTATAACGAGGAACATGGCATTACCCCGACTACCATTAAGAAAGCGGTTCGTGACCTGATCGCCATTTCCAAGGCGGCAGAGGAAAAATCCAAAGATATGGAAAAAGATCTGGAGTCCATGGATGTGAAGGAATTAAACAAACTTCAGAAGGAACTTCAGAAAAAGATGCACAAAGCAGCAGCGGAGTTAAACTTCGAGGAGGCGGCGCAGCTGCGTGACCGGATGCTGGAAGTGAAAAAGATGCTTCTGGATATGGAATAAAATTCCAAAAGATAGAAAATCAGGATAGGATCCTGGATGCAGGATCTCCGCCCAGAAAGATGGAATCCTGTGTGCTGGAATAATAGTAAACCTGATTGGATAATTGTTCTTCGACAGGAACACATTTTTCATTGACATCTGTTACCATGTCAGCCATTTCCTGAAAAGAATAGGTGGAATCATAAGGAAGAAGCAGAACTTCATGGACACTGGAGGGCAGAATGATCAGATCATGACCGATTTTCTTGGAGAATTCCTTTAGTACTCCGGGATAGAGCATGGCACTGGCACCAAAGATCCCGCTGGTATTGGTCAGAATAGAAAGGGGAATAGGACTGTCTGTGAGGTCCAGGGTATTTGGGGAAGCTGCGGCAAACGAAGGCTGAATCAGTGTGCCGTTGACAAAAAGCATATCATTGATCAGGCTGGCCATGGAGCGGATACAGGGCGGATAGAGTCTTGGAGTGTTGTCGATGGCCAGTTTGTAAAGTTCAGAGGTATCCGTATTCCAGATGGGCAGATGATCATTGCGGATCAGCACGGTCATCTGCCCATGCTCGTCTTTATCCAGGAACAGGTAGAACACGATTGAAAGATCATGAAATGGAATAGATGGAATTTCTTTTAATAATGTTTTATTGGATTTGGTATGGATCAGCTTCATCGCCACCCGCTCCCGCATCTGGGAAAAATCAGAGAACCGCTTCAGATCAAAAGGCGCCTGATCCTTGTGATCCTCATAGATCACTAGGATCTCCTGAATGATGGATTCCAGATCCCGCCCCTGTTCATAAGCTTCATAGTAGCTTTGCAGATAAAACGTTGGAGTGGCGATCTCGTTCAGATGGAAGATCGTCAAACCGTCCAATAAGGTGCCGTTGTTTTTGGGGATTTTGTGGATCGCGATCTCATAATCATCGCCAAGCCGGTTTTTCAATTCCTCAGAAACAGCTGTTTGAAACACTTCGTATACCATAAGGTACCTCCTAAGATAAATTTATGTAAACTGAAAACAGTTCCATACGGTGATAGAGGCAAGCAAAAGACAGTGGGATAACATGAAAATAAATTAACTTAGACGAATTTATCTGGGAGTAAAAATAACAAAGAGAATAAAAGATGATCGAAAATCTAAGAAATAGAAAATGCGTCTGATAGGAATCGAACCTACGCACGCGGCTCCGGAGGCCACTGCTCTATCCACTGAGCTACAGACGCATTATATACATGATACTACAATTTGCTGTATGTTGCAAGCAAAAAATGAAAAATCTTGTTACTGTACACGGGTAGGCATTTTCTGAACTGAAAATGCCGTATGATACAGTGATGGTAACAGATTTTGCCGATTTAGAATGCGAAGCATCGGCAAAATCCGTTGCTGTTTGCGCATCGCGTGAACAGTAACAAATCTTTGTCTGCGGAATGATTTTTCACAGTCTGTTCATTGCTTTTTAAATGGGAGTTTGTTAGAATAAAGATTGGACTGTAATGATTCGGGACTTTCCGCATACTGTTTGTGTGGAAGAAATGAAGACGATTGTAACTGTTCAGGAGGCAGAAAGGATGGACAAGAAGAGAAAAAGAACAAAGGGAACATTGCCAGACGATGGAATCCGCCGCTATTTATATTTTGCGGCGATCCCGGTGGTTGTATTGATATTGGTTGTGGTGATCCTTCATTCTGATAAGAAGAAGGATGCAGGTCAGCCGGAAGCTGTGGCGATGACGGCGGAGACAGGTCAGCCGGAAGCTGCGGCGATGACGGCGGAGACAGGGCAGCCAGTGGGGTTAAACGAAGGCGATCCGGCTGTTGATGAGAGCAGTGCAGCAGATTCTTCAAAATACACCTTGAAGCAGGATGAGATGCCAGAGTTAACAGCACTTGTCCAGTCTTACTGCCAGGCAAAGACTGACTGTGACCCGGAGGCACTGCAGCTGTTATTTGGTGTGACAGATCTGAGCGAAGATCAGATTGCCGCAGAGCGCGAAAAGATGGAGCTGGTAAAAGCCAGCATCAAGGCGTACAAGAATATTTCCTGTTATTATATAGAAGGAGCGGAAGCGGACAACTATGTGATTTTTCCATATTTTGAGATCCAGTACCGCAAGGCTGCGAAGCTGATGCCGACGCTGACCTGGGGGTATGTGAAAAAGCAGGAAGATGGCCAGTACCGCATGGTAAGCGAGCTTTCCGACACCGAGAAAGAATATGTGAAGGCGGTTGGTGAAAGAGCCGATGTGAAGGAGCTGCAGGACCAGGTAAAAGAGGCGGCGGCCGCCGCGGTGTCTGAGGATGAGGTGCTGCAGCAGGTATACACACATAATGGTTCCTCAGAAGTAAGTATTGGGACTCAGGAACAATAAAATGTCTAAATTTCCATGACGAAGTCGATTGGGAATGGATGGAATAAGAAAGGAATATTGGAAATACTATGGATGTAAAAGATTTTTATTTTGATTTACCACAGGAGCTGATCGCTCAGGACCCATTGGAGGACCGTTCTTCCTCCAGATTGTTAGTATTGGATAAAAAAACAGGTGAGATCGAGCACCATACCTTTCGGGACATTGTTTCTTATTTAAAGAAGGGCGATTGTCTGGTGATCAATGATACCAAGGTAATCCCGGCTCGTTTATTTGGCGTGAAAGAGGATACACAGGCCAAGATCGAGGTACTGTTATTAAAGAGAAAGGAAAATGATATCTGGGAGACTCTGGTGAAACCTGGCAAAAAGGCAAAACCGGGCACAGTCATTTCCTTTGGCGATGGATTGTTAAAAGGTACGGTTGTTGATGTGATAGAGGATGGTAACCGTCTGATCCAGTTCTCTTACGAGGGGATTTTCGAGGAAATCTTAGACCAGTTAGGTCAGATGCCGCTGCCGCCATACATTACCCACCAGTTAAAGGACAAGAACCGTTACCAGACGGTTTACGCAAAACATGAGGGATCTGCAGCCGCACCCACAGCTGGACTTCATTTTACCAAAGAACTGTTAAAAGAGATCGAAGATATGGGTGTGACCATTGCTCATGTGACTCTCCATGTGGGACTTGGCACCTTCCGTCCGGTGAAAGTAGACAATGTGCTGGATCACCATATGCATTCTGAATTTTATGTGGTAGAAGAGGAAGAGGCGAAAAAGGTTAATGACGCCAAGAAAAATGGCGGTCGTGTGATCTGTGTTGGAACTACCAGCTGCCGTACAGTGGAATCTGCCACTGGCGAGGATGGCATCTTAAAGGCCGGAAGCGGTTGGACTGACATTTTCATTTATCCGGGTTACCGTTTTAAGATCCTGGACGGACTGATCACTAACTTCCATCTGCCGGAGTCTACACTGGTGATGCTGGTATCTGCCCTGGCGGGACGGGATCATGTGCTGCACGCTTATGAGGAGGCAATCAAGGAAAGATACAGATTTTTCTCCTTCGGTGATGCCACTCTGATCATTGATAACATTCACGACCATAGATAATAAAAGAAAAAGGGGTAACTGTTCAGTAGGTCTGCGCATTCACTGCGCTGACCGTACGAAAACATGGGCTTGCAGGCAAAAATCCTATTGCCGAAGGCAATTTTCAATGGATTTTTGCTCGTAACTGTGAGGGTACTGAACAGTTACAAAAAGGGTAAAATAATGGAAGAAATCCGTTTAAATAAATATTTAAGTGAAATGGGCATCTGTTCCAGAAGAGAGGCAGACCGCCTGATTGAAGCTGGCAAGGTGCTGGTGGACGGTCAGACTGCGCCCATGGGTATGAAGATCACACCGGACCAGAAAGTAGTATGCGATGGAAAAACGGTAGGTATGGTGGAAAATGGACGCCGAAAGAAGCCAAAGCCAGTGCTTCTGATGGTCAATAAACCAAGAGGTATCGTCAGTACGACTTCTGACAAAGACCGGGCTATGAATATCGTGGAACTGGTAAAGTATCCAGAGCGTGTGTATCCGGTGGGAAGACTGGATAAGGATTCCGAAGGTTTGATTTTATTAACGAATCAGGGTGATCTGGTCAATAAGATCATGAAAGCGTCCAATGGTCATGAAAAAGAGTATGTGGTGACTGTGGACAAGCCGGTAACGGCAAAGTTTATCGAAAAAATGTCTGCAGGCGTGTATCTGGATGAATTAGATGTGACCACCAGGGAGTGCGAAGTGAGAGCTACGGGAAAACGGGAATTTACCATTATCCTGACCCAAGGCTTAAACCGTCAGATCCGCCGGATGTGCGAAACGCTGGGCTTCCATGTCCAGACTCTGAAACGTGTCCGGATCATGAACCTGCGGCTTGGCAATTTAAAAACCGGAACGTATCGGAAGGTAAGCAAAGAGGAGTATGAAGAGCTTTGCGAGCTTTTGGACGGTCCTGCTTTTGAAGAGGAATGGGAAGAATGAAAAATCAACAGGATATTGCCAGAATGAAAGAACTGATCGCCACCCTTTCCCCGGCTGCAAGAGCTTATTACCAGGAAAGCCGGGAGATCATGAGCAATCTGGAATACGACCGTTTATACGATGAGCTGCTGGCTCTGGAGAAAAAGACCGGGGTGATCCTGTCTGGAAGTCCTACCCAGAAGGTCGGTTACGAGGTTTTAAGTGAACTGCCGAAAGAGGCACATCCGTCTCCCATGCTTTCCCTGGATAAGACCAAGGAGGTTGGAGTGCTGCAGGAGTGGCTGGGAACGCAGAAAGGGCTTCTCTCCTGGAAATTAGACGGTCTGACCGTAGTACTGACTTATGAAAATGGCAGCTTGCAGAAGGCTGTGACCCGTGGAAATGGGGAAATTGGCGAGGTGATCACTCCCAATGCCAGGACATTTGAGAATATTCCGCTGAAGATTGCCTTTGACGGCAGACTGGTCCTCCGGGGTGAGGCGGTGATCAGATATTCCGATTTTGAGAAAATGAACGAAGAAATCGAAGATGTGGATGCAAAATACAAAAATCCACGGAATCTCTGCGCCGGATCGGTGCGTCAGTTAAACAGCCAGATCACGGCCAGTCGTCATGTGCACTGTCTGATCTTTACCCTGGTGGAAGCGGTAAAGGACGATGGGGCAGTGGATTTTAAAAATTCCAGAACGGCTCAGTTTGCGTGGCTGAAGGATCAGGGCTTTGAGGTGGTGGAGCATCAGGATGTGACTGCTGCTACCTTGCCGGATAAGGTGGCCTATTTTGCAGAGGCTATTCAGACCTTTGATATTCCATCAGATGGTCTGGTTCTGACTTACGAAGATATTGCCTATGGCGAGTCTCTGGGACGGACAGCGAAGTTCCCGCGTCATTCCATTGCTTTTAAATGGGCCGATGAGATCCGGGAGACCACCCTTTCCTATATTGAATGGAGTCCGTCCAGAACGGGTCTGATCAATCCGGTGGCAGTATTCGAGCCGGTTGAATTAGAAGGAACCACCGTCAGCCGGGCCAGTGTCCATAACATCAGTATTATGGAAGGTCTGGAACTGGGCGCCGGTGACCGGATCACTGTTTATAAGGCCAATATGATCATTCCGCAGATCGCCGATAACCTGACCAGAAGTGGTGTGCGGGATATTCCGAAGATCTGTCCCGTATGTGGTGGAGAAACGGAGATCCGCCAGATCAATGATGTGAAAGCATTATATTGCACCAATCCGGACTGTCAGGCGAAAAAGATCAAAAGCTTTACTCTTTTTGTCAGTCGTGACGCATTAAATATTGACGGCTTATCCGAGGCAACTCTGGAGAAATTCATTGGAGCGGGATTTATCCATGAATTTGCAGATATCTTTCATCTGGACCGTCATAAGGACGCCATCGTTTCTATGGAAGGGTTCGGAGAAAAGTCTTATGAGAACCTGATCCAGGCGGTGAAACGTGCTGCTTCCACCAATCTGGTGCGGGTGGTTTATGGTCTGGGAATCGCGGGAATCGGCCTTGCCAATGCCAAGATGCTGTGCCGCCATTTCCACTATGATTTTGATGCCATGCGCCACGCTTCGGTGGAAGAGCTGACAACAGTGGACGGAATCGGAGCTGTATTAGCAGATGCCTGGTGCCAGTATTTTGCCGATGAGAAAAATAATGCCATGACCGATCATCTTCTGGCAGAACTGACACTGGAAGAAGTGAAGGAAGAAGAGGGGGATCGTTCCCTGGATGGAATGGTCTTTGTGATCACTGGTTCTGTGGAACATTTCGCAAACCGGAAGGAGTTACAGGCCCTGATCGAGTCCAAGGGCGGGAAAGCCACTGGTTCTGTGACTTCTAAAACCACTTACCTGATCAATAATGATGTGAATTCCACATCTTCGAAAAATAAAAAAGCAAGAGAGCTGGGGATTCCGATCCTTTCGGAGGAAGATTTCCTGAAACTCTTGGAGGGGGAAAAACATGCCGATTAAAATACAAAAGGATCTGCCGGCAAAAGCTATTTTGGAATCAGAGAATATTTTCGTGATGGATGAAGACCGGGCCATGAGCCAGGATATCCGTCCACTGGAGATTCTGATCTTAAACCTGATGCCGTTAAAGGAAGAGACAGAGACCCAGCTGTTGAGAGCTCTGTCCAACACGCCTCTGCAGATCGACTGCACCTTTCTGATGTTGTCTACCCATGTATCCAAAAATACGTCGGCCAGCCACATCAATAAGTTTTATGTTACTTTTGAGGAAATACGCAAGAAACGGTTCGACGGTATGATCATTACCGGCGCACCTGTGGAAATGATGGAATTCGAGGAGGTCAATTACTGGGAAGAGCTGTCCATGATCATGGAGTGGAGCAAAAAACATGTGACCTCCACCCTTCATATCTGCTGGGGAGCACAGGCGGGGCTTTACTACCATTATGGGATCCAGAAGTATTTAAGAGAGAGCAAGCTCAGTGGCATCTACAGCCATAAGGTGCTTCATCACCGGGTTCCACTGATGCGGAGCATGGACGATTATATCATGGCGCCGCATTCCCGCTATACAGAGGTCCGCAGGGAGGATGTGGAGAAGCATCCGGAACTGATCATTCTGGCAGAGTCCGACGAGGCGGGACTGTTCCTGATCATGAGCCGCGATGGCAGGCAGATCTTCGTGCAGGGCCATCCGGAATACGACCGTATGACCCTGGACGGTGAGTACCACCGGGATCTGGGCAAGGGCATCAATCCGCAGATCCCGTGCAATTATTATGAAAATGATGATCCAACGAAGAAACCGGTGTTATGCTGGAGAAATATGGCCAATACGCTTTACAGCAACTGGCTGAACTATTATGTATACCAGGCAACTCCTTATAAGCTTGAGGAAGATGCGGAGTAGAGATGTAAAATCTGCCCCTGGCGCTTGACGAAAGACGCCAGGGGCATTTATAATAAAAAAGTAAGGTTCCGGTTCTTTCTGAACCGATTTTACCGTTGTTTTTGTCGATCGATTATGAAGATACAGGGCAACGATCCAGGTTTCAAGTTTCAAGCGGCAGTTCGCTGCATACTTTCCGAGAACGAGAAAACATAAGACAGAAGGTGGTGCCTTTGACGTAGAAAATAAGTCCGTGAATGCAACTTTGGAGAAACGGAACGGGAGGTTACTGTTTGCACAACGCGTGGACAGTAACAACGTGAGAAACCGTTACTGTTCACGAGTTACGCAAACAGTAACGGATTTTGCCGATGCTTCGCATTCTAAATCGGCAAAATCTGTTACCACCACTGTATCATACGGCATTTTCAGTTCAGAAAATGCCTACCCGTGTACAGTAACGAGAAACAACAGCTGGGAAAAGACAATAAAAGGATTGACTTTTCACAACAAGTATATTATGATTAAATCAACAAGAACATTTGTTCGTGATGGAGGAAAAGAATGGATAAAGCGGAGAAGATGAAAGCCCTTGACGCGGCTTTGACACAGATTGAGAAAGCATATGGAAAAGGTTCTGTGATGAAATTAGGTGATTCCGGGGCTAATATGAACATAGAGACTGTACCGACCGGTTCTTTAAGTCTGGATCTGGCGCTTGGACTTGGCGGTATTCCGAAGGGACGTGTAGTAGAGATCTACGGACCAGAGTCCAGTGGTAAGACAACGGTTGCCCTGCATATGGTGGCAGAGGTGCAGAAAAGAGGCGGTATCGCCGGATTTATTGATGCAGAACACGCTTTAGACCCGGTTTACGCGAGAAATATCGGTGTTGATATTGATAACCTATACATCTCCCAGCCAGATAACGGCGAGCAGGCATTGGAGATCACCGAGACCATGGTGCGTTCCGGCGCAGTCGATATCGTGATCGTAGACTCCGTAGCAGCCCTGGTTCCGAAGGCAGAGATCGACGGAGATATGGGTGAGTCCCATATGGGTCTGCAGGCGAGACTGATGTCCCAGGCTTTAAGAAAGTTAACTGGTATTATGAGCAAGTCCAACTGTACGGTGATCTTTATCAACCAGATCCGTGAGAAGATCGGCGTCATGTTCGGTAACCCGGAGACGACTACTGGTGGACGTGCGTTAAAGTTCTACGCATCTGTCCGTATGGATGTCCGTAGAACCGACAGTTTGAAGCAGAACGGCGAAGTGGTAGGTAACCATGTCCGTGTGAAAGTAGTGAAGAATAAGATTGCTCCGCCGTTCAAAGAGGCAGAGTTCGATATCATGTTTGGACAGGGCATTTCCAAGGAAGGTGATATCCTGGATCTGGGCGTGAAGTTAGACATCGTGGAGAAAAGTGGCGCATGGTACGCATACGATGGCACGAAGATTGGTCAGGGCCGTGAGAATGCCAAGATCTATCTGAAGGATAATCCGGCAGTATGCTTAGAGATCGAGAACAAAGTCCGTGAGCACTATGGACTGCAGCCGACGGAAGCAGTGGAGGTGCAGGCGGCAGCTTCTGAAACAGCAGCAGATGCTGAAGTAAATGAGTAATCGTCAAAGTACGAAACCCTTACACAGGAAAATGATGATTGGATGCCAGGATATACATCAGCGATAATCATCGGAATATACCAGTTCATAACAGGAGGCAGACATGCAGATCATGGCAGTTACTCCTTTTGACAAACGAAGAAGCAAAGTCCTTATCAGTGAGGACTTTGCCTTTGTTTTATATAATGGAGAGATCAGAAGATATCATATTGAAGAAGGGGCAGAACTGACGGAGGAGAGGTACCGCCAGATCTTAGACGAGGTCCTGCGGAAACGTGCCAGGGAACGGGCGATTTATCTCTTAAAAGAGAAAGACCGGACGGAGGCAGAGCTGACGAAGAAGCTGAGAGAAGGCTTTTATCCGGAAGAAGTGATCCGGGAAGTCTTAGAACTGTTTAAAGCACGCCACTACATTGATGATGAGGAATATGGCAGGCGTTATCTGGATAACCACAGCCAGAAGAAGAGCCGCAGACGCCTCCAATATGACCTTCAGCGGAAGGGACTGGACCGGGATCAGATCGAAGAATTGCTGGAAGAGATCGAGGTGCCGGAGGAGGATCAGATCAGGGAATTTCTTCAGAAAAAAGGCTATGATCCGGAGCAGACCGATCAGAAGGAAAAGGGAAAACTTATGATGGCATTAGCCAGGAAAGGTTTTGCCTATGAAGCCATCCGAAGTGTCATGGGAGAGTGGCTAGATACTTGACATAATGCACAAAAACGTTTAAAATTGTAGTGTTGTATTATTGTACAATGAAAACTAAATAAGGAGGTGCTCCTGTGTTATGGGGACTATTGTAATAGCAGTAGCAGTCACAGCGATCATTGTGGCGCCTATTACCTGGTTCGCAGCGGTCACATACCGTAAAAATGCTTACGAAAGCAAGATCGGCAGTGCAGAAGAGAAATCCAGAGAGATTATCGATGAAGCATTGAAGACCGCAGAGACAAAGAAGCGCGAAGCTCTCCTGGAAGCTAAGGAAGAGTCCATCAGGACGAAGAATGAATTAGATAAAGAAACAAGAGAAAGAAGAGCTGAGCTTCAACGTTATGAACGAAGAGTTTTAAGCAAGGAAGAAAATCTGGACAAGAAGTCCGAATCATTGGAACGCAGAGAAAGTGGTTTGGCAGCTCGTGAAGAGAGCCTGACCAAGAAACTGACAGAGGCAGATGAGCTTCGTGAGAAGAGACAGCAGGAACTGGAACGTATTTCGGGGCTGACCTCCGAACAGGCGAAAGAATACCTGTTGAAATCAGTAGAAGACGATGTCAAACATGATACTGCGAAGATGGTCAAAGAGATGGAGACCAGAGCCAAGGAAGAAGCAGATAAAAAGGCGAAGGAATACGTCGTGACTGCAATTCAGAGATGCGCAGCAGATCATGTGGCTGAGACAACGGTATCCGTTGTACAGCTTCCGAATGATGAGATGAAGGGCCGGATCATTGGTAGAGAGGGCCGCAATATCCGTACTCTGGAGACTATGACTGGCGTTGAGCTGATCATTGATGATACACCAGAGGCAGTCGTATTATCCGGTTTTGATCCGGTACGACGGGAAGTAGCAAGAATCGCACTGGAACGTTTGATTGTGGACGGACGAATTCATCCGGCCAGAATCGAAGAGATGGTGGAGAAAGCACAGAAAGAAGTAGAAGCCAACATGCGTGAGGATGGCGAGGCAGCTGCCCTTGAGGTAGGTATCCACGGTATCCATCCGGAGTTAGTAAAGCTTTTGGGTAGAATGAAATTCAGAACTAGCTACGGTCAGAATGCGTTAAAGCATTCTATTGAGGTAGCCCAGTTATCCGGACTCCTGGCTGCAGAGGTAGGAGTTGATATCCGAATGGCGAAACGCGCCGGTTTATTACATGACATTGGTAAATCCATCGACCATGAAGTAGAGGGTTCCCACGTAAAACTGGGTGCAGAACTTTGCAGAAAGTACAAAGAATCCCCTATCGTGATCAATGCGGTAGAGTCCCATCATGGTGATGTTGAACCAGAGAGTTTGATTGCCTGCATCGTACAGGCGGCAGATACCATTTCCGCCGCACGTCCAGGTGCAAGAAGAGAAACTCTGGAGACATATACGAACAGACTGAAACAGTTAGAGGAGATTACCGATTCCTTTAAGGGAGTTGATAAGTCCTTCGCAATCCAGGCCGGACGTGAAGTCCGTGTTATGGTAGTTCCGGAACAGATCAATGATGATGATATGGTTCTTCTGGCTAGAAACATTTCTAAGAAGATTGAGGAATCCATGGAATATCCGGGTCAGATCCGTGTCAACGTGATTCGTGAATCAAGAGTGACTGATTACGCAAAATAAGTGATTAGACAAAAGAGAAAAGCATTATTTTCAGGTGGGAAACTGCCTTTGAAAATGGTGCTTTTCTTTTTTCTTACGTTTCCTTGAACTCTATTGACAAGACCGGGAATTCTGAATAGAGTTAAGATAGAAGAAGTGATAAAAGGAAGAAACGATAAAAGAAAAGTAACTATTCAGTACCTTCATAGTTACGAGCAAAAATCCATTCCAGATCAGCTTCGCTGATGGGATTTTTGCTTTCTGGCCTATGTGTTCTTACGGTCAGCGCAGCATGTGCGCAGACCTACTGAATCGTTACAAAGAAAAACAATAAAAGGAATAAATGATAGAGGCAAGACAGGAGGAGATACAATGGGAAGAATGAAAAAAATGGTAGGTTTATTATCATTGACCGCACTGCTGACCATTGCCATGAGTGTTCCGGCATTTGCAGCGAAAAAGATCAAAGAGGTATCTATCAGCGTAAGTGATGAAATTAAGATTGGTGAGGGCTGTTCTACCGAGGATGTAGAAGTGACCTCCAAGAGTAAAAAATATACTGTTGGTGATGTGGAGATCTTAAATGAGATCAACGAATGGGGACCATCTGATGTACCGGAACTGGAAGTAACCCTGAATGCTGAGGATGGGTATTATTTCTCCATCAGTGCTGCCACGATCAATGTAAAGGGTGGAACTTATGTCAGCGGAAGAAAAGGTGACAGTAACTATTCTGTTATTTTAAAACTGCGACTTCCGGCATTGACGAACCAGGTGGGAACTGTAGAAGAGGCAGGCTGGTCCTCTAAAAATGTGGCGTCATGGAAAGAAACCTACAATGCAGGAAGCTATGAAGTAACTCTGTACCATGATGGTAAGAAGTATGGAACCATCCAGTCAGCAGTGGGAACAACCTTTGATTTCGCTCCATTTATGAAAAAAGCGGGAACTTATACTTATAAAGTACGTGGTGTGAATACCGCAGACAGCAAGATCAAAGGTGACTGGTTTGAGAGCCAGAGCGGTTCTTACATTGATGAGGCTACAGCGGAGAGTTATCGCACTCAGTACGGCAGTGCCATTCCAACTGGAATAACCGAGCCAGATCAGCAGATTCCTCAGAGTTCTAATGGAACGGGATGGCAGAAGGATAACAAAGGCTGGTGGTATCGGAATGCCGATGGAACCTACCCAACCAATAACTGGCAGCAGGTGAATGGCAAATGGTATTACTTTGATTCTGTTGGCTATATGGTGACTGGCTGGATCGAATGGAATGGCAAGTACTATTACTGCAGACCAGTTGACGGCGATATGTTAGTAGATACGGTGGTACCAGACGGCTCTGGCCGGAGAGTGGACTCTGCTGGTGCATGGATCCAGTAGGACTCAGCGGAAACGTTTAAGGAGATTAAAAAGCGAAGCAACCGTGAAGGTGCTGAACAGTTATAAAGTGAAATAAAAGGGGAACAGGTAACCATGGGAGATAAGGTAGTACGTCTGAAAAGAGAGTTAAAATATCAGGGAACGATTTTAAAAATTTACGAGGACACAGTGTTAGCCAATGGTCATGAGGCTCATTGGGATTTTATCCATCATGATGGAGCTGCTGCAGTGGTGCCGGTAACGGATGATGGAAAGATCCTGATGGTTAGACAGTACCGCAATGCTTTAAACCGGGAGACTCTTGAAATCCCGGCAGGTAAGCTGGATGCTCCGGATGAGCCAAAGATTGAATGTGCTTACCGGGAACTGGAAGAAGAGACCGGATATCGCACAGAGAAATTAGAGTACTTGATGAGTCTGAATACTACGGTTGCTTTTTGCGATGAGGCCATTGATATCTTTGTGGCAAGAAACCTGATCCCATCTCATCAGCATCTGGATGAGGATGAGTACATTGAAGTAGAAGCGTGGGAGTTAAAAGACCTGATGCAGTTGATCTATGATGGCAAGATGACAGACGCGAAGACTGCAGCAGCTATCAGTACTTATGCCATTAAGTACGGAGCAATGGTATAATTTTCCAAACCGTCTCATAGAATAGTAGCAGCTGTCTGGCTGGTCTGTGCGGCTGGCATGAAGCACTGCGGTGTAGTGGAAGCAGACAAAGAAAATGGGGCGGATGGTCATGCGAATCTTAAAAAATCGTTCTTGGAATCAAAAGATAAAATTTCCGATATCCCTATGTATCAGCTTTTTTATAGGAAGTGTATTGGGAGGTGTGATAACCAATCTGCTTAGCAGGGAACTGCTGGAGCAGATTGGTTCTTTTGATTTGTGGTATGAACAGTCAGATAGTCTGATCCAGAATTTAAAGAAACGTCTGGGACAGTTTATGATGGTGTGCTTAGGTGGAATGACCGGATTTTCAGGAATCTGGTTTTATCTGGTTTTTCTGGTTATGGGAGCAGGAGCAGGTGTATGGATCGCAACACTGACTCTTTATGGAGGATGGAAAGGAATATTCCTGTTTGTAGTCCACATGATGCCTCAGTGGAGTTGTTATGGGACCCTCTGTCTGTTTTTGGCGGCCGGATCCAGGAATGGGCTGGATCATATGAAATTACGGGGCTGGGTTTTGATGGTTTTGTGGCTATTTCTTGGCATATTAATCGAGTATCAGATTGGAAAAATATAATTGCTTTTATAGGCGGTTGAAGATATAATGATAGATAACGCAGAAGTCTATCTAAATCAATCCTGGTCCGCAGTGGTGCGGAGATGGGATTGTGATACAGAAGAAGGGTTTGGAGAAGGGAAAGTTAAGGGACAGGAAATACGAGTATGGAAAATGAGATAAAAGGATTTATGGATTATCTGGCTGGGGAGAAAGGCGCATCGAAGAATACGCAGCTTTCCTATGAGCGGGATATCAACCAGTTAAAAAAATATCTGGAGGAAAAGGGGATCACGGATGTAACCAGGGTTACCAGAACCGTGTTGAATTCTTATGTCCTTTATCTGGAAAAAGAAGGAAGGGCGACAACGACGATTTCCAGAATGTTGGCGTCCATAAAGGCATTTTTTCATTATGAATTTCGAGAAGGCGTGATCAAGAAAGATCCGGCGGAGCTGTTAAAAGCGCCGAAAATTGAGAAAAAAGCGCCAGTGATTTTATCAGTAGACGAGGTGAACCGTCTTCTGGCCCAGCCAGAAGGAAAGACGCCAAAAGAGATTCGCGATAAAGCCATGCTGGAACTATTATATGCCACAGGAATCCGGGTATCTGAGCTGATCAGATTAAAGATGGATGACATCAATATGAACATTGGCTTTATTACCTGCCGTGATGAGCGAAAAGAGCGGACAGTGCCATTCGGCAAAACCGCGAAAAAGGCCATGGAGTCTTATCTGGATTCAGCTAGAACCATTTTATGCGGCGATCAGGAACAGGATCATTTGTTTGTAAACTGTAACGGAAGTGTGATGAGCCGCCAGGGCTTCTGGAAGATTTTAAAGCATTATGGCAGTCTGGCAGGAATTGAGGCGGATATTACGCCTCACACGCTACGTCACTCATTCGCTGCCCATCTGATCAGCAGTGGAGCGGATATGCATGCGGTGCAGACCATGTTAGGACATTCAGATCTGGCGACTACCCAGATGTATATGGGATATCGTCAACATACAAGCAATAGATAAATTCAATGTAACTATTCAGTACCTTCATAGTTACGAGCAAAAATCCATTCCAGATCAGCTTCGCTGATGGGATTTTTGCTTTCTGGCCTATGTGTTCTTACGGTCAGCGCAGCATGTGCGCAGACCTACTGAATAGTTACAATTCAATATTCATATAAGATCATGCATGTTAAATAAGTGCTATGGGAAAGCGGTTGGTAAATCATTGCCATAAGCAGAATACGATCGGCTGTGATGAAAACATCGATTTCACAGATACGGAGGAACACATGAAAACAGTTATTATCGGAATTGCCGGAGGAACCGGTTCCGGAAAATCCACATTTACAAACCGTTTAAAGGACGAATTTAAGGATCAGGTGGCGGTATTATACCATGATAATTATTACCGCGCCCAGGACGATATTCCATTTGAGGAGCGCAAGAAGGTCAATTATGATCATCCAGACGCTTTTGAGACAGAACTTCTCATCGAACATATCAAACAGTTAAAAGAAGGACATGCCATCCAGTGTCCAGTCTATGATTATGCAGCCCACAACCGTTCCAAGGAAGTAGTGGAGATCCAGCCAAAACGGGTGATCCTGTTAGAGGGAATCCTGGTGCTGGCAGATCCGCGGTTAAGAGATCTTCTGGATATCAAGGTATTTGTGGAGGCAGATGCAGATGAGCGTATCTTAAGGCGGGTGATCCGCGATGTAAAGGAGCGCGGCAGAGACTTAGAGGGTGTAGTAGACCAGTATCTGACCACCGTAAAGCCGATGCACTATCTGTATGTGGAGCCAACCAGAGCTTTGGCTGATGTGGTCATCAACAGCGGTATGAATCCGGTGGCTTTTGAGATGATGAAACACAACATCCAGAAATTGTTGGATGAAGAGGTTTAGATCCGTGAAGGAGAGTATGATCATGGAAGAATTGGAAACTTTAAAAAAGCAGGCGTATGATGCGGCAAAAGAGATCCTGGAGATCGGAAAGTGTAAAGCTGGAGATTTATTTGTGGTAGGCTGTTCGACCAGCGAGGTATTGGGAGATAAGATCGGCACTGCCTCCAGTCCGGAGACCGCCCAGGCAGTATTTGCCGGAATCTACCAGGCAGTCCAGGAAAAGCAGGTTTATCTGGCAGCCCAGTGTTGTGAGCATTTAAATCGTGCATTGATCATAGAAGAAGAGGCAGCCAGAAAATTTGGTTATGAAGAAGTCAATGTAGTTCCTCAGCCAAAAGCCGGAGGTTCTTTCGCTACAGCCGCTTACCATGCATTTGCACACCCAACAGCAGTGGAGCACATCAAAGCCAGTGCCGGTATGGACATCGGTGATACCCTGATCGGCATGCATTTACGGGATGTCGCAGTTCCTGTGCGGATCAGCCAGAAGCAGATTGGCTGTGCCCATGTGGTATGCGCGCGGACCAGAGCCAAGTTTATTGGCGGTGTCCGGGCGATTTATGATGAAAATCGGTTATAGTGTGGATGCTGAGGATTGCGGGAGTACGCAGTGCAGAGCAATCTGGTATCAGATGGGTCAAAAGTTTTTGCCCCCAACAGCTTGATATTGATGGATCATGAGAATCCGACATAGTCAGAATATGTCTATGCCGGATTTTTTGCGTGAAGATTTTTATGTAATGACTGGTTGACTTAGACTAACTGGTTGCGTATAATGACACTGGATTAATGATATTTTTTCTCAACAACATCATTTTATGTAAGAAGTGAAACAATCACATAGAGTGAATATACGAGAGACAAGGAGGAGTCGCCATGACATTAAAAGAACTTCCCATTGGGAAAATGGCAACGGTGCTGGCAGTAGGCGGAGAAGGCGCTTTGCGGCAGCATTTTCTGGATATGGGCATTATTCCTTCAGCACAGGTAACGATGGTGAAATATGCACCGATGGGAGATCCGGTGGAGGTGCGGATACACAGTTACGAACTGACCTTGCGTCTGGCAGATGCAGAAAAAATTGAAATTGGACAGATACAGGATGCAGTGACGAAGACGCGCACGCCGAATCAGAAGATCATCGATCATCCGGGACTTGGAGAAGGTGGACGGTATCATGTAAAAAAGGGAGAAAATCCCCTTCCGGACGGTGAAACACTGACCTTTGCCCTGGCTGGCAATCAGAACTGTGGAAAAACCACCCTGTTTAACCAGCTGACCGGTTCTAATCAGCATGTAGGCAATTTCCCAGGTGTGACCGTAGACCGGAAAGATGGTGTGATCCGCGGCCATAGCAACACCCTGGTGACGGATCTTCCTGGTATTTATTCCATGTCCCCGTATTCCAGCGAGGAACTGGTAACCAGGCAGTTTGTACTGGATGAACATCCCAGAGGGATCATTAACATTGTAGATGCCACGAATATTGAACGGAACCTGTATCTGACCATGCAGTTAATGGAACTGGATATTCCGATGGTTCTGGCACTGAATATGATGGATGAGGTCCGGGAAAACGGTGGTTCTGTTTATGTAAACCAGATGGAGGAACTGCTGGGAATTCCGGTGATTCCGATTTCTGCTGCGAAAAATGAGGGAATCGAGGAGCTGATCGATCATGCCATCCATGTGGCGAAATATCAGGAACAGCCGGGACGCCAGGACTTCTGCGATGCCAATGAGCATGGGGGCGCAGTGCACCGCTGTCTTCATGGTATCATGCATCTGATCGAGGATCACGCTCAGAAAGCGGGGATTCCGGTACGATTTGCCGCTGCCAAACTGGCAGAGGGAGATACCAGTCTGGAAGAAAAGCTGCATCTGGATCAGAATGAGAAAGAGATGCTGGAGCATATCATCTGTCAGATGGAGAAGGAACGTGGTCTGGATCGTGCAGCAGCGATTGCAGATATGCGTTTTTCCTTTATTGAAAAGATCTGCGATGAGACGGTGGTAAAGCCAAAAGAAAGCCGGGAACATGCGAGAAGTGTGAAAATAGATCGTTTTTTGACTGGAAAACACACGGCGATCCCCGCGTTTATCGGAATTATGGGACTGGTATTCTGGCTGACCTTTGGTGTGATCGGCGCGGCCCTTTCCAGTGTCCTGGATTTCCTCATCAGTGGAGTGACTTCTGCAGCAGATATGGCTCTGACTGCGGGAAATGTCAATCCAGTGCTTCATTCCCTGGTGATCGATGGCATTTTTAATGGTGTGGGAAGCGTTTTAAGCTTCCTTCCGGTCATTGTGACGTTGTTCTTCTTCCTATCCATGCTGGAGGATAGTGGTTATATGGCCAGAGTGGCCTTTGTCATGGACAAACTGCTCCGGAAGATCGGGCTTTCCGGACGAAGTATTGTGCCTATGCTGGTAGGCTTTGGTTGTACAGTTCCTGGTGTTATGGCAAGCCGTACCCTTTCTTCGGAACGTGACCGGAAAATGACGATTTTGCTGACTCCATTTATGAGCTGTTCTGCCAAAATTTCGATCTATGCTTTTTTTGCAGCAGCATTTTTCCCAAAATGCAGTGCGGCGGTGATGGTGATCCTGTATTTTACCGGAATTCTGATGGCAGTGCTGATGGCAATGCTGATGAAGCAGTTCGTGTTTAAAGGTGAAGCAGTGCCGTTTGTTATGGAACTTCCGAATTACCGGCTTCCGGGTGCAAAAAATGTAGGGCAGCTTCTGTGGGAAAAGGCAAAAGATTTCCTGCAGAGAGCATTTACCGTGATCTTCGTGGCCACTATGGTGATCTGGTTTTTCCAGACCTTTGATCTGAGACTGAATGTGGTGACAGATTCAAAGGATAGTATCCTGGCAGCAGCAGCCAGCTGGATCGCACCGATTTTTAAACCGCTTGGTTTTGGAGACTGGAAGATTTCTACTGCACTGATCACAGGATTTATGGCAAAGGAGAGTGTGGTATCGACGCTGTCGGTATTGTTTGGTTCCACAGAGGGTCTGTTGGCGGTTATGACGCCTCTGGCAGCAGCCAGCTTGTTGGTATTTTGTTTACTGTATACACCATGCGTTGCAGCAGTTTCCGCGGTAAAGAGGGAATTAGGAGGCAAATGGGCAATCCTGGTAGTGGTCGGTCAGTGTGTGATCGCGTGGATCGCGGCATTCGTGGTCCATCTGGCGGGAAGTCTTCTGGGATTTTAACTGGATATAAAGAGAAAGAAAAAGGTCGGCACAGTGATGATATGTGCCGACCTTTTTTGTGTCATAGGAAACTTCATCCTATGACACAAAAGATTATTAGGGAAGAGATTTATTAAGAGAGGAGATGGTCAGGAAAGTAAATACACATCTGCGCTCTGGGTGCCATACATCCTGGTCTCGCTATGGGTATCAAAGAAGATATCGATGTGGTTGCCGCGGACAGCGCCGCCTTTATCTTCAGCAGTGTAGACCACTCCATTGATCAGAAGCTTGCTGCCATAAGGGATCACACGTGGATCTACAGCAACCGTATGATTGGAAGAGGCAATGGTACCGGTAGAGGTGTGGCGCCCCCAGCCTTCTGAGCAGGCACGACACGGACAGTAAGCAGTGGTTTTAAAAGAACCCAGATAGGTGGCCTGTCCATTGGATGTGAGGCTGGAAATGGAGGAAGGCGTCTGACTGTAAGTCCCTGACAGATAGTAAAGGGAGCCAGACAGCGGTGTTCCACCGGCAGTGACCTGGATCTGGTATTCTGTATCTTCCAGGGAAGACCAGTCAACGGTGATGGCAAAGCTGTGTTTTCCATTGCCCTTGCCACAGTTCTCTAAGTCCTGACGATACTGATCTGCGGTGAACGTGTTGGTGAATGCCACAGATTGATCAGAAACCTTTATGACTGATAACGTTACATCCACAGGGGAATCTGGGGCAGACGCATCCCACGCCCATCCATTGATCGTGCTGCCGGAACCGCCGTCAACTTTGCCCTCATAAGAGGCAGCAGCTGCAGAACCGCACCAAAAGATCATGGTGAAGCAAAGACTTATAAACAGGATAAAAATTCGTTTTAAATTCATAGACAAAACTTCCTTTCTAAACAATCACCTGGCGGTGACATCCGATGAGTGAAAGCCAGCTGCGGTATGATCGTTACTGTACACGGGTAGGCATTTTCTGAACTGAAAATGCCGTATGATACAGTGGTGGTAACAGATTTTGCCGATTTGGAATGCGAAGCATCGGCAAAATCCGTTGCTGTTTGCGCAATGCGTGAACAGTAACGGATGATCCGGTCACGGCTTTCAACTTTCAAAATGATTCCTCATAAAAACGCAACAATAAGTAATGAATAATAAATAAATGTAACATAATTGTAACATATTGGAACCATAAGTCCATATTTTACACATTTTTCCAGATTTGTCAAGTCTTAAGGTGTGAGGTCTCGCATGGATATGGGTGCGAGGCTGCACACAGAGACGGTTCACGGATGTATTTTGCCGGAATATCGTTTCATCAAAAAAGAGAAGGTGATCAGCCGGTACTTTGGCTGATAATCCTTCTCTTTTGCAGGTGGTTTGTCTATGTTATTCTGCCAGGAATACTTCCTGTTCCTGAAGACCGTGGTTCCATGCATCTTCATGGGTGGCGTAGAAAATATCGATCAGGTTACCGTCAACACCGCTTCCCATATCTTCAACGGTATAAACGATATCCCCAATGAATACCTTCGTTCCAAGCGGAAGCACTGTAAGATCAGCGGAAATAGTATGATCAGCCTGTGGAACAGTGCCGCTATAAGTCAGGGTATTGGTCCCGGAACAGGAGCTGCAGGCACAATAACCGCTGGTGGTGAAGACCCCAAGGGATTTTCCTTTTGTATAGGTAGTTTTGGAAAGTACAGAGTCAGATTCCTGGGTATCAGCCTTCTGTTCAAGATTTGCAAAGGCTGGTCCAAGAGATTCGGAATTGGTCTGCGCATATGCTGGAAGGGACAATGCCATTCCAAGAACTGCTGCAGATGCGATTGTAAGTAATTTTTTTGATGGATGCATAAAATACCTCATAAATATTGATGCGTTGTTATGTTCCGATTACAATTATATTACAGATTTGTTAAAAGTCAAGCCGATATAGCGACCTGTCTGATATAGCGCATTTGACGTGCTCATTCATAGGCTGGCCCTTCGGACCAACCTATTTTATGTCGGGCGTCCGCCCTATAGAAAGGAACATACAAAGCAGCCTTAGTGAGCAAGCTTCCACGGCTGCTTCGCATGTCCCTTTCTGCACGCCAAACTTTTCGTAACTATTCAGTGCCCTCATAGTTACGAGCAAAAATCCATTCCAGATCAGCTTTGCTGATGGGATTTTTGCTTTCTAGCCTATGTATTCTTACGGTCAGCGCAGCATGTGCGCAGACCTACTGAATAGTTACAACTTTTCACAATATTTTCACAAAAAACTTTAAAAATCTATTGACAAATAAATTTGAATGAACTATATTATGAACATAAAGATTAGCACTCATACAAAAAGAGTGCTAACAACACCGGAAAGGAAGCAGCGGATATGGAGCTGGATGAGCGTAAGGTTAAGATATTAAAAGCAATCATCAAGAACTATATGGATACAGGAGAACCTGTAGGCTCCAGAACGATTTCCAAGTATCTGGATACCAAGTGGAGCTCTGCGACGATCCGTAATGAGATGTCTGATCTGGAGGAGATGGGCTACATTATCCAGCCACATACCTCGGCAGGAAGAATCCCTTCCGACAAGGGTTACCGGTTTTATGTAGACCAGATCATGCAGGAGAAGGACAACGAAGTAGCGGATATGCAGGAGCTGATGATCCAGAGGGTAGACAGACTGGAATCGGTATTAAAGAAGCTGGCCAAGATTCTGGCGAAGGATACCAACTATGCGGCACTGATCAGTGGTCCGCAGTACCATCACAACAAGTTGAAGTTCATTCAGTTATCCAGAATGGACGCCTATAAACTGCTGCTGGTGATCGTCGTTGAGGGCAACCTGATCAAGAACACCATGGTAGATGTCCAGGAAGAGCTGACGGATGAACAGATCCTGAATCTGAACATCCTGTTAAACAGCAATCTGAATGGTCTTACGATTGAAGAGATCAATTTAGAAATCATCCGCAAGATGAAGGAGCAGGCTGGAAGCCACGGACAGGTCGTAGATCTGGTACTCAATGAAGTGGCAGCCGCCATCCGGGCAGATGATGATGACTTACAGATCTATACCAGCGGAGCGACGAATATTTTTAAATATCCGGAGCTGAGTGATAACCAGAAAGCCAGTCAGCTGTTAAGCACCTTAGAACATACCGAGACGCTTCAGGAACTGGTCAATGGAGTCAATGAAGATCCCAATTCCAGTGAGAATGGAATCCAGGTATACATCGGTGAGGAATCTCCGGTACAGGCCATGAAGGACTGCAGTGTAGTAACTGCGACTTATGAGCTTGGCGAGGGAGTCCGCGGAACCATCGGAATCATTGGTCCGAAACGTATGGACTATGAGAAGGTATTAAAGACCTTAAGAACTCTGATGACTCAGCTGGACGCCACGTTTAAGAATGAAGAGAGGTAGAAGCAGTGAGTGAAGAAAAGAAAAAAGATGTAACAGAGGAAGCCAAAGAAACCAAAACTGAGGAGACCAAGGCAGAGACTGTACAGGAAGAGATCATAGAAGAGGCTCCGGAGAATACTCCTGAGACCGAAAAAGAAAAGAAAGAAGCCAAAAAGGATAAGAAAGATCCAAAAGACGCACAGATCGAGGATCTGACTGACCGGCTCCGCAGAACCATGGCTGAGTTCGATAACTTCCGCAAGCGGACAGAAAAAGAAAAATCAGCGATGTTTGAGATCGGAGCAAAGGATATCATTGAACGGATCTTACCGGTCATTGATAATTTTGAACGAGGCTTAGCTTCTATACCGGAGGATGCAAAAGGCAGCGCCTTTGCCAATGGTATGGAGATGATATATAAGCAGCTTTTGAAGAATCTGGAAGATGCAGGCGTAAAACCAATCGAAGCATTGGGTCAGCCATTTGATCCGAATTTCCACAATGCAGTGATGCATATTGAAGATGAGAAGTTCGGAGAGAATATTATTTCCCAGGAACTTCAGAAGGGCTATATGTACCGTGACAGCGTCGTAAGACACAGCATGGTGCAGGTGGCAAATTAGAAATTTAGAACAATTTGTTTGAATATAAACAGGAGGAAAAAACTATGAGTAAGATTATTGGTATTGACTTAGGTACAACCAACAGCTGTGTAGCCGTTATGGAAGGCGGTAAACCAACCGTTATTGCCAACGCAGAAGGTATCCGTACAACTCCTTCCGTTGTTGCATTTACAAAAACAGGAGAAAGATTAGTGGGTGAGCCTGCAAAACGTCAGGCAGTTACCAACGCCGACAGAACCATCTCTTCTATTAAAAGACATATGGGTACTGATTATAAAGTAGACATTGATGGAAAGAAGTATACTCCTCAGGAGATTTCCGCAATGATCCTGCAGAAGCTGAAAGCAGATGCAGAGAGCTACTTAGGTGAGACAGTCAGTGAGGCTGTTATCACAGTTCCTGCATACTTCAACGATGCTCAGCGTCAGGCAACCAAGGATGCTGGTAAGATCGCTGGTCTTGATGTAAAACGTATCATCAACGAGCCTACCGCCGCAGCTTTGGCATATGGCCTGGACAATGAAAAAGAGCAGAAGATCATGGTATACGATTTAGGTGGTGGTACATTCGATGTTTCCATCATCGAGATCGGTGATGGCGTTATCGAGGTTCTGTCCACCAACGGCGATACCCACTTAGGTGGTGATGATTTTGATAACCGTATCACCCAGTGGCTGATCGATGAGTTCAAGAAAGCAGAGGGTGTAGACTTATCTGGTGATAAGATGGCTCTGCAGAGATTAAAAGAGGCTGCTGAGAAAGCAAAGAAAGAGCTGTCTACAGCGACCACAACCAACATCAACCTGCCATTCATCACTGCAACCCAGGATGGTCCAAAACATCTGGATATGAATCTGACCCGTGCAAAATTTGACGAGTTAACACATGACCTGATCGAGAAAACTGCGATCCCGGTACAGAATGCATTAAAGGATGCCGGTATTACCGCTTCCGAACTTGGTAAAGTTCTGTTAGTAGGTGGCTCTACACGTATGTTAGCTGCTCAGGAGAAGGTAAAACAGATCACTGGACATGAGCCATCCAAGAGCTTAAACCCAGATGAGTGCGTTGCGATCGGTGCAGCGATCCAGGGTGGTAAATTAGCTGGCGATGCCGGTGCAGGCGATATTCTGTTACTGGATGTTACTCCACTGTCCCTGTCTATCGAGACCATGGGTGGTGTTGCAACCAGACTGATCGAGAGAAATACAACCATCCCGACCAAGAAGAGCCAGATCTTCTCTACAGCAGCTGACAATCAGACGGCAGTTGATATCCATGTGGTACAGGGCGAGCGTCAGTTTGCAAGAGACAACAAGACATTAGGCCAGTTCCGTCTGGATGGTATCCCACCAGCAAGAAGAGGTGTTCCACAGATCGAGGTTACCTTTGATATTGATGCCAACGGTATTGTAAATGTATCCGCTAAGGATCTTGGTACTGGAAAAGAACAGCATATCACCATCACATCCGGTTCTAACATGTCTGATGCTGATATCGATAAGGCTGTGAAGGAAGCTGCTGAGTATGAGGCTCAGGATAAGAAGAAGAAAGAAGCAATCGATACCAGAAACGAAGCTGATTCCATGGTATTCCAGACTGAGAAAGCCCTGGAAGAGGTTGGCGATAAGATCGATGCGAATGATAAATCTGCTGTAGAGGCTGACTTAAATGCTCTGAAAGAAGCGATCAACCGTGCTCCGGTCGATCAGATGACCGATGCCCAGGTTGAGGACATCAAGGCTGGTAAAGAGAAACTGATGGCAAGTGCACAGGCATTATTTGCTAAGGTTTACGAGGCAGCCCAGGGTGCTAACGCCGGTGCAGGTCAGAATATGGGTGGCCAGGCTAATGGCGGTGCTTCCCAGGCTGATGACGATGTCATTGACGGAGACTTCAAAGAGGTATAAAATTCGATAAGAAACGCTTACAGGGGGGACTGTTGCGGGAGGAATCCCGCCGCAGCCCCTTGTGGCGTATGGGATAGGGAAAGGTAAACCAACATGGCAGAGAGTAAGAGAGATTATTACGAGGTTCTGGGCGTGCCGAAGACAGCAGACGATGCGACCATCAAGAAGGCTTACAGAACTTTGGCGAAAAAATATCATCCGGATGCCAATCCGGGAGACGCAGAAGCTGAGAAGAAATTCAAGGAGGCTTCTGAGGCATACAGTATTTTAAGTGATCCGGAGAAGAGAAAACAGTATGACCAGTTCGGTCATGCGGCCTTTGACGGCGGCGCAGGCGGCGGAGCAGGATATGGCGGCTTCGGTGGCTTTGATGGCGCTGATATGGGTGACATCTTTGGCGATATTTTTGGCGACTTCTTTGGCGGCAGAAGCTCCAGAGGCGGTTCCCGTTATAATGGACCAATGCGTGGAGCAAACGTCCAGACCAGCGTTCGTTTAAGCTTTGAGGAGGCGATCTTTGGCTGTGAGAAAGAGATCGAGATCAACTTCAAAGAAGAGTGCGCTTCCTGCCATGGTACAGGCGCGAAAGCCGGAACCTCCAAGGAGACCTGCTCCAAGTGTAATGGTAAAGGTAAGATCATGTACACCCAGCAGACCATGTTCGGCACCATGCAGAACGTCCAGACCTGTCCAGATTGTGGCGGTACTGGCCAGATCATTAAGGAAAAATGTCCGGATTGCCGTGGAACCGGTTATATTACACGCCGCAAGAAACTGAAGGTTACGATCCCGGCGGGTATTGATGACGGTCAGTGCATCCGTATGTCCGGTGCAGGCGAGCCGGGTACCAACGGCGGCGAGAGAGGCGATCTGTTAGTCGAGGCAGTTGTTTCCAAACATCCGGTATTTGTCCGTAAGGATATGAATATCTATTCTACCGTACCGATTTCTTTTGCCAAGGCAGCGCTCGGCGGTCCGATCATCATCAAGACCGTAGATGGTCAGGTAGAGTACGAAGTCAAAGCCGGAACCCAGACAGATACCAAGGTGCGTCTGAAAGGCAAAGGTGTTCCGTCCTTAAGAAATAAAGCAGTCCGCGGCGATCATTATGTAACCTTAGTCGTTCAGGTGCCAGATCGCATGAATGAGGAGCAGAGGCAGGCTCTGAGAAGATTCGATGAGCTGATGACCGGAAAGATCACCAAAGAAGACGAAGGACATAAGAAAAAAGGATTTTTCAGTAAATAAACCGCGTAGCTTAAGAGGGCTGCTGTGCAGCGCATGAACAGTAACAATAAATTTGGCTGTTGTCTCATGAAAATGAGATGACAGCCTTTTTTTGTGGAAAAAAGTATGATAAAATCAGAACTACAAAACAAAAGGGAAAATAAGAGGAACAATAAAAGGGACTGAATCGTTACAGGCAGACTTAAGGGGGATAAACATATGCAGAACATCAAGCTTGGTTTTATCGGTTTTGGCAACATGGCGCAGGCCATGGTAAAAGGATTATTATTAAAAGAAGTGCTTCCGGCAGATCAGATCTATGCCTGTGCGAAGAACTGGGAGAAATTAGAGCGGACCACAGGCAGCTTTGGAGTACATCCATGCCATGATGCAAGAGAAGTAGCGGAGCAGGCGGATCTGGTGATCGTGGCTGTGAAGCCGTATCTGGTGAAGGAAGTGCTGGAGCCGGTTCGTGATCTGTTAAAAGAGAAAGCCATTGTTTCCGTGGCAGCGGGATTGTTATTTGAGCAGTATGAGGAGATCCTGGGAACCGGATATCATCACTTAAGCACTCAGCCCAATACGCCGGTTTCTGTGGGCGAGGGAGTATTTGTCTGTGAGAACAGACATTCTCTGACAGCAGAGCAGTTTGAGACATTCCAGAATGTATTTTCCAATATTTCCCTGGTTCAGCTGGTGGATACCAGACAGTTTGGGATTGCTGGTGTGATCGGCGGATGTGGCCCGGCGTATGGAGCCATGTTCATCGAAGCATTGGCAGATGCTGCGGTCTTATATGGTCTTCCGAGAGAACTTTCCTATGCTCTTGCAAGTCAGATGTTAGCAGGCACCGGTAAAATGCAGGTAGAGACAAAGACACACCCAGGAGCAATGAAGGACGCAGTCTGCTCTCCGGGAGGGATTACGATCAAAGGTGTGGCAGAACTGGAACGGAAAGGATTCCGCGGTGCAGTGATCGACGCCATCGACGCAGTCATGAGGAAGTAAAAACGTTTGCGCAACGCGTGAACAGTAACGTAAAAACCATTCTAAGCCCCATGCGCTTGTGAGACGGCAGCAACGGAACCGATATGAGCCGACAGGCAAAAATAAACAGATAGAGAGAAGAATATGATCAAAGCAGAAAAACTGTCCTATTCCTTTCCACAAAAGGAACTTTACAATAAAGTATCATTTACCATAGAAGACAATGTTCACTGTGCCTTTATCGGAACCAATGGAACCGGAAAAAGTACCCTGGTGGATATGATCCTTCACCCGGATGACCATCTCTACGAGGGAAAACTGACCATGGATGTACCAGGGCGGATCGGCTATGTGAGCCAGTTTTATTCCCTGGATGAGGAGAAAGAGGAGACGGTCTTTACTTATCTAAGTGAGACCTTCGTGCAGTTACAGAACCAGATCAATGAAATCTGCGACGCCATGGCCACGGCAGAAGATCTGGAGCCGCTTATGGAGCAGTACCAGACGGTGATGGATGAGTTCCAGGCCATTGACGGTGATTTTTATGAGAGCAACATCCACAAGCAGTTAAAAGTGGCAGGTTTAAAGGATTACGAGGACAAGCTGCTGACCCATTTAAGCGGCGGCGAGTTCAAACTGGTACAGGTGATCCGGGAAATGATGATCAGTCCGAAATTCATCATCATGGATGAACCGGATGTATTTCTGGATTTTGAGCATTTAAATGCTTTAAAAGACCTGATCAATGGTCACAGGGGAACCCTTCTGGTGATCACGCACAACCGTTATCTTCTAAATCACTGCTTTAACAAGATCCTTCATCTGGAAAATGCAGAGATCCAGGAGTTTGACGGCACTTACGCAGATTATAACCTGGCGCTGCTTCAGATGAAGATCGAACAGCAGGAACTGGCGGCGTCAGATATGGAGGAGATCGAGCGGAACCGGAAAGTGGTGGAACGATTGAGAAATGAAGCCACGAAATTTGTGAATGCTTCCAGAGGAAGAACCTTAAAAGCCAGAGTGTCCCTGTTGGAGCGATTGGAAGCCAGAAAGACCAGATCCCCGTTTGTGGAGATCAAACAGCCGGATATTCACCTGTCAGAAGGAAGCTTTGTGGAAAAAGAGGAAGAAAATCTGTTAGAAGTGGAAAACTATAACGTCTCTTTTGACAGAAAGATTATGGAGGCGGTATCATTTGTTCTCAAAAAAGGTGAAAAAGCAGCCATTGTAGGACCGAATGGAACTGGAAAGACTACGATTTTAAGAGATATTTACAAAAATGAGAATCCGGTCATTCGCCTGTCTTCGGAAGTAAAGAAGGCGTACCTGTCCCAGAATCACGGAGAGGTATTTGACGAGAGGGCAACGGTTCTTCAGAATTTCGAGGATGCCGGATTTGAGAAAGACGCGGATGTGATCGCTTATCTGAAAACCTATGGTTTTGAGGAGGAGATGGCTTACAACCGGGTGGAGAATCTGTCCGGCGGTGAGAAAAATCTGCTGCAGATTGCCAGGATCGCCAGAATGCATGCAGATCTGCTGTTGCTGGACGAGCCGACCAGCCATCTGGATACTTATTCCCAGATGGCGTTCGAGCAGGCCCTGGCCCGGTATCAGGGAACGGTTCTGATGGTGTCCCATGATTTTTATACGGTGGCAAATTGCATGGATTATGTGCTGTGGGTGGAAGACCACAAGCTCCGCAAGGTCAGCATCCGTAAATTCCGCAAGATGATCTATGCCGATCATTTTGATAAGGATTATCTGGAGCTGGAGCAGAAGAAAAAAGAGGCGGAGAACCGTGTGGCATTTGCTCTTCAGGCAGGAAAATACGAGGATGCGAAAAAATACTGTCAGGAACTGGAAATGGTCATTGACGCTATTTCCGGAAAATAAAAAGTAAGCGCAACTGACCCGGAAGGGGATCATGATAAAAGATGGAGGATAAAAAAATGGAGGAACATACCTGGTGGAAGGAAGCGGTGGTTTATCAGATCTATCCAAGAAGCTTTAAGGATTCCAATGGCGATGGCATTGGTGATCTGCGTGGTGTGATCGAGAAACTGGATTATCTGAAGGAGCTTGGAGTCGATGTGATCTGGATGTCTCCCTGCTACAAGTCACCGAATGATGATAATGGCTATGATATTTCCGATTACCGGGCGATCATGGACGAGTTTGGGACCATGGAAGACTTCCGGGAAATGCTGGAAGGCATCCATAGCCGTGGCATGAAGCTGCTGATGGATCTGGTGGTGAACCATACCTCTGATGAACATCAGTGGTTTGTAGAGTCACGGTCATCGAAGGATAATCCGTACCGTGATTACTATATCTGGCGTGATCCGAAGGACGGAAAAGAGCCGAACAACTGGACATCTTATTTCTCCGGACCGGCCTGGCAGTACGATGAGAAAACCGGTCAATACTATCTGCACCTGTTCAGCAAAAAACAGCCGGATTTAAACTGGGAAAACGAGACAGTCCGCAGGGAAGTTTATGATATGATGAAATTCTGGCTTGGAATCGGCTGCGATGGTTTCCGCATGGATGTGGCCAGCCTGTATTCTAAGACTCCTGGTTTACCTGATGGAAAAGGGACCACGGGTCTGATCGGCCATGAATATTATCAGAATGGTCCGAGAATCCATGAATTTCTGAGGGAAATGAACCGGGAAGTCCTGTCTCATTATGACATTATGACTGTGGGAGAAATGTCAGGCGTGACCATTGATGAGGCGATTAAATATGCAGGGAAAAAACGACGGGAGCTGAATATGGTATTTCAGTTTGACCAGGATGCGCTGGATCATGATCCAGATGACAAATGGGGACGCCGCGCGGTTCCGCTTCCGGAACTGAAAAAGGTATTTTCCGACTGGCAGATCCGTCTGGAGGGGAAAGCGTGGAACAGTCTGTATTGGACCAATCATGACCAGCCAAGAACCGTTTCCCGTTGGGGAAATGATGGCAGATACCGCAAGGAAAGCCAGAAAATGCTTTACACCATGCTGATGACACTTCAGGGAACCCCATATATTTATCAGGGTGAGGAAATCGGCATGACCAACAGTGTATTTGATGGCATTGAGGATTTTGATGATGTTGAAATCCATAATTGCTGGAAAGAACGGGTGGTTGAGGGTCATGAGGATCCGGAAGCGCTCTTAAAAGCTATGCGGTTCCGTGCCCGTGACAACGCCAGAACCCCGATGCAGTGGGATGATTCAGATAATGCCGGATTTACCACCGGAAAGCCATGGCTGAAGATCAATCCTAATTATAAGGAGATCAACGTCAGGGAAGCTTTAGCAGATCCGGATTCTGTCTTCCATTATATGCAGAAGCTGATCCGTATGAGAAAAGAAAATCCAGTAGCAGTGTATGGTGTATACGAGGAATATCAGCATGATAACGAGCAGCTGTTTTTATATGAAAGAGTTCTGGAAGAAGAAGGACAGAAAGCCCGGACCATGTATGTGGTATTGAATTTCTCCGATCATGAGGCAGAGTTTGAAAAGCCAGAGGAGTGGGATGGTGCAGCGAAATATCTGATAGGGAATATGTCAGAAGCACTATTGGAAAACAGAACGCTGCAGCCATATGAGGCGGCAGTCTATCTGAAATCATAGTGATCGATCAGAAAATCAGCGGGCCGATGAGCCAGCTGATGTCCCTGGATTTCCCGGTTCCGGTTCTTTTGCAGGTTGATGCTTTCTCTTTCGTAAGGTGATTGAGGGGTTACCTCTGTAATGCAATCCGGTTTTCAAAGTTAGTTTCTAAGTGGTACGGAACCGGGAAGTTCAGGTTTTTTATCCATTCACTTCATTAATGCACGGGGAATGGGTTTTATTGCAGAAAAAATCAAAAACCATTTTTTGCAAAATCTGCTACCACCACTGTATCATACGGCATTTTCAGTTCAGAAAATGCCTACCCGTGTACAGTAACCAGCAGAATCCATTTTTTTACAGAATCCAATAGAAGAATTGTCGAAATGGAAAAACTATGCTATGATACATGTGGCTATAACTGCTCAGCAGGTCTGCATATTTCTTGTGCTGACCTGCTGAACAGTTATGGTTGATAATATGTGTGTGGTACCGGCAGCAGATGGTGAAACAGCATATGGCAGCTGGTATTATAAGAAAATGAGGTAGCAGTATGCTTTTATATCTGATTGTCTGTCCATTGGTATTTTTAGCAGGATTTGTGGATTCCATTGCAGGCGGCGGAGGGCTGATCTCCCTTCCGGCGTTCTTTTTTGCTGGTCTTCCGGCTCATGTGGCGATTGGAACCAATAAGCTCAGTTCCACTTTGGGTACATCGGTCTCCACGGTGCGCTATTTTAAACAGGGGTTTGTGCCCGTCAAAATGGCGGTGTGTTCTTCTGTGGCGGCTCTGTGCGGTTCGCTGATCGGAGCCAGTCTGTCATTGCTGATCAGTGAGTCTGTGATCCGTCATATGATGATCGTTGTGCTTCCGGTGGTAGCATTTTATGTATTGAAGAATAAAGATTTTGGTGAGAGCAGACAGACAGGAACCCTGAAAAAAGAAGTTCAGCTTCTGATCTCCATGGGGGCCGGATTCGTGATCGGAATTTATGATGGCCTTTACGGACCAGGAACCGGAACGTTTCTGCTGCTGATTTTGACCGGACTGGCAAAACTTCCAGTAACAGAGGCATCTGGTCTGACCAAAGTGATCAACCTTTCGTCCAATGTGGCGGCTCTGATCACCTTTATTATCCACGGGACTGTATACTATCCACTGGGACTGGCGGCAGCGGTGTTCTGCATCGCAGGGCATTACATTGGATCTGGTATGGTAGTAAGCAATGGGCGGAAGATCGTGCGGCCAGTGGTGTTATGTGTGCTGGCAGTATTATTTATCAAAGTATTATCTGGAAATTAAATAGTACAGGGTGAAATGGAGGAAAACTTATGAAATGGCAGAAATTTACACTGACCACAACGACAGCGGCGGTAGATCTGATCAGCAGTATGCTGGATGAGATCGGTATCGAGGGAATCGAGATCGAGGACAATGTGCCGTTGACCGAGGAGGAGACCAAAGGAATGTTCATCGACATTCTTCCAGAGCTTCCACCGGATGAGGGTGTGGCGAAGGTCAGCTTTTACTTAGAGGATTTATCCGAGATTGACCGGATCATGAAGGAGATCCAGGACGGACTGGATGAGTTAAGCAATTTTGTGGATGTGGGTGAGCGCACCATCACCACTTCTGAGACCGAGGATAAGGACTGGATCAACAACTGGAAACAGTATTTTAAGCCATTTACCGTAGATGATATCTTGATCAAGCCAACCTGGGAGGAGATCCCGGAGGCAGATAAGGATAAACTGTTGATCCAGATCGATCCGGGTACTGCTTTTGGCACTGGTCAGCATGAGACCACCCAGCTTTGTATCCGTCAGCTCCGCAAATACATGACTCCAGGCGCAAAAGTGCTGGATGTGGGAACCGGAAGCGGTATTTTAGGAATTACTGCACTGAAATTAGGCGCCGGTGAGGTATTTGGAACAGATCTGGACGAGAATGCCATCGTGGCAGTAGGGGAAAACCTGGAGTCCAATGACATTTCTACCGAGAAATTTACAGTGATCCAGGGCAATATCATCGATGATGAGGCAGTGCAGCAGCAGGCTGGCATTGGCTGTTATGACATTGCGGTTGCCAATATCCTGGCTCCGGTTATCATTATGCTGCAGGGTGAGATCGCAAAACATTTAAAACCGGGCGCAGTATTCATTACTTCCGGTATTATCAATACCAAGGAGCAGGCAGTGAAAGAGGCGCTTGCGTCTAATCCGGAGTTAGAGATCATCGAGACTACTTATCAGGGCGAGTGGGTATCCATCACAGCCCGCAGAAAATAAGGAGAAATATCCGTGTATCATTTTTTTGTGACACAGGATCAGATCGGGCCGGAGACCATCACCATCACCGGACCGGATGTGAACCATATGAAAAATGTCCTGCGCATGAAGCCAGGTGAAGAGATCCTCATCAGCAATGGCGTGGACAAGGATTACCGCTGTCAGGTGGAAACCTTAGACAGCGATGCGGTGACTGCAAGAATCCTGTCAGTGGACGAGGAGGGAACCGAACTTCCGGGAAAGATCTATCTGTTCCAGGGACTTCCCAAACAGGAAAAGATGGAACTGATCGTTCAGAAGGCCGTGGAACTTGGTGTTTACCAGGTGATTCCAGTAGCCATGAAGCGTTCTGTGGTGAAATTAGATGCCAGGAAGGAAGAGACCAAGATCCGCCGCTGGAATACTATTGCGGAGAGCGCAGCCAAGCAGTCCAAACGGATCGTGATCCCGGAAGTGACCGGGGTGATGTCGGTAAAAGAGGCGCTGGCTTATGCGGCTGATTTTGACCTAAAGCTGCTTCCCTATGAGAATGCCAGGGGCATGGCAGCCACCAAAGAGCAGGTGGAGGCAGTAAGACCGGGTATGGACATCGCCGTGTTTATCGGACCGGAAGGCGGATTTGAGGAGACAGAAGTAGAAGAGGCCAGAGCGGCTGGCTTTTACCCGGTTTCATTAGGAAAACGGATCTTGAGAACCGAAACAGCAGGCCTGACCATGCTGTCGATTTTAATGTATCAGATGGAAACTGCGAAGTAGGTCTGTGCACCTGCCCAGAAATGGACTTTTGTGATGCCAGGGGCAAAAGCTTTTGAACCCGACATCAGTTTTGTGGAGGAATAAAAGAAATGGAAGCGTATTTTGATAATTCCGCGACCACCAGAGTGCTTGACAGCGTTATGGATATTGTGACCAGAACCATGACGGTGGATTACGCCAATCCGGCGGCCAAGCACATCAGGGGAATGGAAGCGGAGAACTATATCCGGGATGCCAGAAGCATCATCGCAAAGACTCTGAAGGTAGCGGATAAGGAGATTTTATTTACCTCCGGCGGTTCAGAGTCCAACAACATGGCTCTCATTGGTACAGCCACGGCGAATAAAAGAGCCGGAATGCACATCATCAGCACGAATGTGGAGCATGCGTCCATCTACAATACCCTGGGATTTTTGCAGGAACAGGGCTTTGAGATCACCTATCTGCCGGTGGATCACAACGGTCATATTGATCTGGACCAGCTGCGGGAGGCGGTACGCCCGGATACGATCCTGGTGTCTGTGATGTATGTGAACAACGAAGTGGGGTCTGTGGAGCCGGTTGCGGAGATTTCCAGGGTGATTAAGGCGAAAAATCCATCCACGATTTTTCATGTGGACGCCATTCAGGCTTATGGAAAGTATGAGATCCGCCCGAAAAAGGAAGGCATCGACTTATTAAGCGTCAGTGGACACAAGATCCACGGACCAAAGGGTGTTGGTTTCTTGTATATCGATGAAAAAGTGAAGATCAGACCATTGATCTATGGAGGCGGCCAGCAGAAGGGTATGCGCTCCGGTACGGAAAATGTACCGGGTGTGGCAGGACTTGGCGCAGCGGCGGCAGAGATGTACCGGAATCATCAGGAGAAGATGGATCATCTGTATGACCTGAAGGAGCATATGATGAAACGGGTCGCAGAGATTGACGGCGTGGTGATCAACAGCCAGCCGGGCAGAGAGAGTGCGCCGCAGATCGTCAGCGTCAGCTTTGAGGGCGTCCGCAGCGAGGTGCTTCTTCATGCTTTAGAGGACCGCGGCATTTACGTTTCCTCCGGTTCTGCCTGCTCTTCCAACCATCCGGGAGTCAGCGGCACTTTGAAAGGGATCGGCGTGAAAAAGGAATTATTAGATTCTACTCTGCGCTTCAGTTTTGGAATGTTTAATAAAAAAGAAGAAATCGATTATGCTATTGAGGTGCTGAAAGAGCTTCTTCCAGTGCTTCGGAGATACAGGAGAGGATAAAATTTATGTTATATCAGTCATTTTTGATCAAATACGCAGAAATCGGCACCAAGGGAAAGAACCGTTTTCTGTTTGAGGACGCGCTGATCAAGCAGATCAAGCACGCCTTAAGACCGGTGGAAGGAAAATTCATCATTTCCAAGGAATCCGGACGAATCTATGTGGACGCCCAGGGAGAGTACGATTACGATGAGGTGATCGCTGCTTTAAAACGGGTATTCGGTATTGCATGGATCTGCCCGATGTTCCAGATTGAGAAAACGGACTTTGAGGAGATCAAGAAGGAAGTTGCTTCCTATGTAGACCAGGTTTACGAGGACAAAAATTTCACCTTCAAGGTGGACGCAAAACGTGTGGATAAGAAATATCCGGTTTCTTCTGAGCAGATGAACCGTGATTTAGGTGAAGTGATCCTGGATACTTTCCCGGAGACAAAAGTAGATGTTCATCATCCGGATGTTCTCTTAAAGGTAGAGGTCCGTAAGTTAGTGAATATTTATTCCGTGATGATTCCAGGACCAGGCGGTATGCCAGTGGGAACGAACGGAAAAGCCATGCTTCTGCTGTCTGGCGGTATCGACAGCCCGGTGGCTGGTTACATGATCGCAAAACGTGGCGTGATGATCGATGCGGTTTATTTCCATGCGCCGCCATACACCAGCGAGAGAGCAAAACAGAAGGTTGTGGATCTTGCGAAACTGGTTTCCAGATATTCCGGTCCGATCAACCTGCATGTGGTGAATTTCACCGATATCCAGCTTTACATCTATGAACAGTGTCCACACGAGGAACTGACCATTATCATGCGCCGTTACATGATGAAGATCGCAGAAAGCATTGCCAAAGAGACTGGAAGCCTGGCACTGATCACTGGTGAGAGTATCGGACAGGTTGCTTCCCAGACGGTCCAGTCCTTAGCGGCAACCAATGAAGTCTGCACCATGCCGGTATTCCGTCCGGTAATTGGATTTGATAAGCAGGAGATCGTGGATATTTCTGAGAAGATCGGAACCTATGAGACTTCCATTCAGCCTTATGAGGACTGCTGTACGATCTTCGTGGCAAAACATCCGGTAACCAAGCCGAATATTAAGGTGATCCATAAATCAGAGGAAAATCTGGCGGAGAAGATCGATGAGCTGGTGAAGACTGCGCTGGAGACCGTAGAAGTGATCAAATGCTGGTAAGCAATAAAATGCTGAGAAATAAAAAAGGAATCCTGGAAACAGGATTCCTTTCAAAAAAGCATATGAGATCGATTAGTGGATGATATATGGAGCGAGAACGGTTAAAATCTCGTTGATGGAAGACTCAGTTTCTGCATGGATATTTAAGTCGATCGGCTTGGATAAGTCTAAGCTGAAGATACCCATGATAGATTTTGCGTCGATGACATATCTGCCGGATACTAAGTCGAAATCAACATCGAACTTGGTCAGATCGTTTACAAAAGATTTTACTTTATCAATAGAGTTTAAAGAAATACGAACAGTTTTCATTACTACGTCCTCCTAAATGTTAAGTCAATCACAGGGCAGATTTATTTTTACCCTACTTCAATAGTACAAAGGTGGACGGGAAAAGTCAAGAGCGAGTTTATAAAGAATAGGAGAAATCAAAGCATGAGAAAGGCTGCACTTCACAATTTGGGCTGTAAGGTGAATGCCTACGAAACGGAGGCGATGCAGCAGCTTCTGGAGGAGGCGGGCTATGAGATCGTGCCGTTCCAGGAGAAGGCCGATGTGTATGTGATCAACACCTGTTCTGTCACCAATATCGCGGACCGCAAGTCCAGGCAGATGCTGCACCGGGCAAAGAAAATGAATCCGGACGCAGTGGTGGTGGCAGCAGGCTGCTACGTGCAGGCGGCAGGAGAAGAGCTGAAAAAGGACGCCGCTATCGATGTGATCATCGGCAATAACAGGAAGAAAGACCTGGTACCGCTGTTGGATGAATACTTCGCAGGAAAACATGTGGAAGAGGATTCTCTGATCGATATTGGGAAAACCAGAGAGTATGAGGCACTTCACATCAACAAGATCGCGGATCACACCAGGGCATTTATCAAGATCCAGGACGGCTGTAACCAGTTCTGCAGCTACTGCATCATTCCTTATACCAGAGGAAGAGTCAGAAGCAGAAAGCCGGAAGAGATCATGGAAGAAATCAAAGGTCTGGTGGACAAGGGCTACCGGGAAGTGGTGCTGACTGGAATCCATTTAAGCTCTTATGGGCTGGATCTGGACGGGATCACCCTGTTGGATCTGATGGTTAAGATCGATAAGATCCAGGGACTGGAGCGGCTGCGCCTTGGTTCCTTAGAGCCAAGGATCGTGACCGAGGAGTTTACCAGGACATTGGCAGGTCTGAGGACCATCTGCCCTCATTTCCATCTGTCCCTGCAGAGTGGCTGTGATGCTACCTTAAAGCGGATGAACCGCCGGTACACCACGGAGGAATATGAAAAAGGGTGCCAGATCCTGAGAAAGTATTTCGATCGTCCGGCGATCACCACGGATGTGATCGTAGGATTTCCGCAGGAAACAGAAGAGGAATTTGCCCGGACGGTAGAATTCTTAAAACGGATCCATTTTTATGAGATGCATGTATTTAAATATTCCAGAAGAGCCGGAACCCGCGCGGCGGATATGCCGGGACAGCTTACTGAGAATCAGAAAGGCCAGCGTAGTGATGTGCTTCTGAAGCTGGATCAGGAAATGTCCCTGGAGTACCGGAAATCCTTCTTAGGAGAGAAAAAAGAGGTGCTGATGGAAGAGAAAATCGTCATCGACGGCACCGAATATCTGGTGGGACACACCAGAGAGTATGTGAAGGCTGCAATCCCGTGGGAAGAGGGCAAAAAAGGCGCCATGATCACTGGAACAATGGCTTCCATGCTGAATGACGAGGTATTTTTGCTGGGGTGATCCCCACTTTATAAAATTTTTTCTTTACGAATAAGAAAAAGTGGTATAGAATAAATAAGAACAGTTAAAGGACGTGAGGATGAATGGGCGATATTCATAACACACAATTTTTTCGCACAGTACAGGATAACAAGCTGGATGTCAGCGAGGTATTAGAGCAGGTCTATGCTGCTCTGACAGAGAAGGGATATAATCCGGTCAGTCAGATCGTGGGTTATATTATGTCAGGAGACCCGACGTACATCACCAGCCATAAGAATGCCAGAAGTCTCATTATGAAAGTAGAGCGGGATGAGATCCTGGAAGAACTTCTGTCTGTGTACATCGATGCAAAGTTAAAAAAATGATGACAGTGAAACCGTGACTTGTGTGGAAGAAAATGCCGGATACCCTTAAGAGAAAACTTTAAGAGTATCCGATTTTCTTGTTGTGCTAAGAAACGCAGAAGAAGATTTTTTCTGCAAAAGGACATGGTATGGAGAAAAGTGAATATGAGAATAATGGGCCTGGATTTTGGTTCAAAAACTGTTGGCGTGGCGGTATGTGACGAACTGGGATATACGGCCCAGGGCGTGGAGACCATCACACGGAAGGAAGAAAACAAGCTGCGTCAGACATGCCAGAGAATCGAAGCGCTGATCAAAGAATATGGGGTTACATCCATTGTTTTGGGGTATCCTAAGAATATGAACGATACCATTGGTGAGCGTGCAGAAAAGACCAAGGAGTTTAAAGCCATGCTGGAACGCAGGACAGGTCTGCCTGTGATTTTATGGGATGAACGTCTGACAACGGTGGAGGCAGATGAGATTCTGGAGGAGAGCGGAGTGCCGCGTTCCGAGCGCAAGAAGGTGATCGACAAGATTGCGGCGGGACTGATCCTGCAGTCTTACCTGAATTCCCTGGAGACAAAAAAATAAGTGTCTGGCAGGTATGCGCATCAGCTTGCGAATGTCCGCTTTACGGCACTGGATAGTCAGGCAGAGAAGAAAAAGGAGCAGACTAGAAAATGAATGAAGAAAAAATGATCACCCTGGAGACCGAAGATGGGGAGCGTGTCGATTTTTACGTGCTGGAAGAGACCAGAATCAATGGAACGAATTATCTTCTGGTAACAGATTCAGAAGAGGATGACGAAGAGGGCGAGTGCTACATCTTAAAAGACCAGTCAAAGGCAGAAGACGCAGACGCCTTATATGAATTTGTAGAAGACGATGAAGAGATGGATTATCTCTATAAGATTTTCGCAGAATTAATGGACGATATGGACGTGGATCTGGAGAAATAAAACTCCGTTCATGAGCAAGTAGCGAAGCGGATTGCGAATGTCCGCTTTACAAAAATAAGAAAGATAAAAATAGATAGAAAAGATAGATGGAGGTATGAATTTGAAACAACAGAACAAGCAGCAGAATGCTGACGCAAGAGTAAAGATCATTCCTTTGGGCGGACTGGAACAGATCGGAATGAATATTACTGCCATTGAGTGCAACGACAGCATCATCGTTGTGGACTGTGGACTGGCATTCCCAAGCGATGATATGCTGGGAATTGATCTGTGCATTCCGGACGTGACTTATTTAAAACAGAACATTGACAAGGTGAAGGGATTTGTGATCACCCATGGCCATGAGGATCATATCGGAGCCCTTCCGTATATCCTTCAGCAGATCAATGTTCCGGTTTATGGAACCAAGCTGACCATCGCTCTGATCGAGAACAAATTAAAAGAGCATAATTTACTAAAATCTACCAAGAGAAAAGTGGTAAAACACGGACAGTCCATCAACTTAGGCTGTTTCCGTATTGAATTTGTAAAGACGAACCACAGTATTGCGGACGCTTCCGCACTGGCTATCTTTACACCAGCAGGAATCATTCTCCATACAGGAGATTTTAAGATCGATTATACGCCGGTATTTGGTGAACCGGCGGATCTACAGAGATTTGCGGAGCTGGGCAAAAAAGGCGTTCTGGCGTTATTATGTGAGAGTACCAATGCGATCCGCCCTGGATTTACCCCGTCAGAGCGTACCGTAGGCAAGACCTTTGACGCGATCTTTTCCGAGCATAAAAATAACCGGATCATCGTGGCGACCTTCGCTTCTAACGTAGACCGTGTGCAGCAGATCGTCAATTCCGCTTATAAATATGACCGGAAGGTGGTCATTGAGGGCCGAAGCATGGTCAACGTGATCGGTACGGCCAGTGAACTGGGCTATATCAAGATCCCGGAGGGAACACTGATCGATATTGACCATTTGAAAAATTATCCGGATGAGAAGACCGTTCTCATCACCACCGGAAGCCAGGGAGAGGCCATGGCAGCCCTGTCCCGTATGGCAAGCGGCGCACACCGGAAGATCAGCATCAAGCCGAAGGATGTAGTGATCTTAAGCTCCACGCCGATCCCAGGCAATGAAAAGGCAGTTTCCCGTGTTATCAACGAGCTGTCTGTCCGTGGCGCAGAGGTTATTTTCCAGGATACCCATGTATCCGGACATGCGTGCCAGGAAGAGATCAAGTTACTGTATTCCCTGACCCATCCGAAATACGCACTGCCGATCCACGGCGAGTACCGTCACCGTATGGCCCAGAAGGGACTGGCAGAGTCCATGGGAATCCCGAAGGAGAATATCCTGCTGATGTCATCCGGTGATGTGGTAGAGGTATCCCAGGATCAGTGCAAGGTCGTGGACCATGTGCAGGCCGGAGCAATTCTGGTTGATGGTCTTGGGGTTGGCGATGTTGGCAATATTGTTTTACGAGATCGTCAGAATCTGGCACAGAATGGTATCATCATCGTGGTACTGACGCTGGAAAAATTTTCCAACCAGCTTCTTGCAGGGCCGGATCTCGTATCCAGAGGCTTTGTCTATGTAAGAGAGTCCGAGGATCTGATGGAAGAGGCAAGACAGGTGGTTCAGGATGCAGTCCAGGACTGCTTAGAACGTCATGTCAATGACTGGGGCAAGATCAAGAACATTATCCGTGACAGTTTAAGTGATTTCCTGTGGAAAAAGATGAAACGGAATCCGATGATCCTTCCAATTATCATGGAAGTATAAATACAACAGGGCAGAAGGGAGGAATGACGGAAGATGAGCCAGACGACCAAAGAGATCAACCGGGTCACCGGGACAGTGATCAGCGTTTCCTTGAAGCTGATCATGTTTGCAGTGACGATCTTACTTCTTTATGAGGGTGTGACCAGAGGGTATGAATTCGGATACCATGTATTCTGCAATACCGCTGCGGCTGAGGAGCCGGGTGTGGATATGCGGGTCACCATCGGAGAAGGAGAAAAAATTGGAGACATTGCGGCAGCATTGGAAAAAGGAGGCCTGATCAAAAACCGTTATACATTCCTGATCCAGTGCCTGTTTTATGAATACGGCAGATCAGATAATCCTGTTCTGCCGGGAACCTATCTTCTGAATAACTCTATGACCGGGAAAGAGATCATTCTGGAATTGCGGGATGGAGTGACAGAAGAGGAGAAAGAAACAGAAAGTGCAGGCAGTTAAATGATAGTAGAGCAGCGAATCAGGGACTATCTTCATTCTCTGGAGCCGGATCAGGGAGATCTGTTAGAAGAGATCTCCCGAAAGGCCATCCGGGATGAGGTGCCGATCATCAAAAAAGAAACAGGCGCACTCTTAAAAACCATGGTAGCAGCCAAAAGGCCTAGGGCAATTCTGGAAGTCGGAACTGCCGTAGGCTATTCTGCTTTATTGATGGCAGGCGTTATGCCGGCAGAATGTACCATAACCACCATTGAAAAATACGAACCCAGGATCCCGGTGGCAAAGGCAAATTTCAAACGGGCCGGAGAAGAGGCGCGGATCACTCTGCTGGAGGGGGATGCGGAGGAGATTTTGAAAGAACTGGAAGGCCCTTATGATTTTATCTTTATGGATGCGGCAAAAGGCCAGTATATCCACTGGCTGCCGATGATCCTGCGATTATTATCGGATGGCGGGATCCTGTTTTCCGACAATGTGCTCCAGGATGGAGATGTCGTCCAGTCCCGCTATGCGGTGGAACGCCGTGACCGGACCATCCATGCCCGGATGCGGGAGTATTTATATACGTTAAAGCATATGGAAGAGCTGGAGACCTCCATTATCCCGATCGGAGATGGAGCGGCAATCAGTGTGAAAATAGAGATCGAGAAAGAAAGAGTAGGAAAATGATATGAGAAATACAGAGTTACTGATACCGGCGGGCAGTCTGGATGTGTTAAAAACAGCGGTTGTCTATGGTGCGGATGCAGTTTATATCGGCGGAGAGGCATTCGGACTTCGTGCCAAAGCCCACAACTTTTCGTTAGAGGATATGAAAGAAGGCGTGGAGTTTGCCCACAGCCGCGGCGTGAAGGTCTATGTGACGGCGAATATCCTGGCACACAATGATGACTTAGAGGGTGTGGAGCAGTATTTTGAGGAGTTAAAGAGCGTAAAACCAGACGCACTGATCATCTCTGATCCGGGCGTGTTCGCGATTGCAAAGCGCGTTCTGCCGGAGATGGAGCTGCATGTCAGCACCCAGGCCAACAACACCAACTATGGAACGTATCTGTTCTGGTATCAGCAGGGAGCGAAACGCGTGGTTTCCGCCAGAGAGCTGTCTTTAAAAGAGATCAGAGAGATCCGTGCCCGGATTCCGGAGGATATGGAGATCGAGAGCTTTATGCATGGCGCTATGTGTATTTCCTATTCCGGACGGTGTCTGCTGAGCAACTTCTTTACCGGAAGAGATGCCAATCAGGGCGCCTGCACGCATCCGTGCCGCTGGAAATACTCCATCGTGGAGGAAACCAGACCAGGCGAGTATATGCCGGTTTATGAGAATGAGCGGGGAACCTATATTTTCAACTCGAAGGATCTGTGCATGATCGAGCATATTCCAGAGCTGATCGATGCGGGAATCGACAGCTTTAAGATCGAAGGACGTATGAAAACCGCCCTTTATGTGGCAACGGTAGCCAGAACTTACCGGAAAGCCATTGATGATTTCAAAAAAGATCCGGAATTGTACCGCCAGAATATGGAGTGGTACAAAGAAGAGATCGGTAAATGCACCTACCGGGAATTTACCACTGGCTTCTATTTTGGAAAACCAGGTGCGGATGCACAGATTTATGATAATAATACCTATGTTAAGAATTTCACATACTTAGGAACGGTAGAAAACGTGGATGAGCGGGGATTTGCCAAGATCGAGCAGAAGAATAAGTTCTCCGTAGGCGAGATGATCGAGATCATGAAACCAGACGGAAGAAACTTACAGGTGGAAGTGAAGGGCATCTATGACGCCCAAGGACAGGCACAGGAGTCTGCGCCGCATCCAAAGCAGGAGTTATACATTGATCTGGGCATGGCACCGGAAGAATACGATATTCTGCGGAGACAGGAGCCATAAAAGAAAGCGTATCGTTTTGTGGACCGGTGGGATGGCAGTGACAGCTGCTGTGAAAGTCCACAAAAAGACCATAATCGATGAAAATATGGGGGTGACTGGATGATTACCTGGATTTCAGCAGTGGCAGCGGTGGTCTGCCTGGTTTATTACGTGATCATTGTGTTATATGCAGGATTTTCCACATCATTTTCCTGGATCTGGCTGGCCGGGGCGGCACTTCTTGCCATGACTGGCTGGGGAAGCCATGAATACCGGCTTCACCCTCGGAAATTCCCGCTATGGGTTCCTGTGGCAGGAAGCACGATCTTTGGCGCTTCACTGGCAGTTTTTGTGGTGGTGGAGATTCTGGTCTTTATGGGAGCGGCCAGCAGTGATGAGCAGAATCTGGATTATGTGATCGTTCTTGGTGCAAAGGTAAAAGAGGAAGGAATCAGTAAATCCTTAAAAGCAAGACTGGATAAAGCCATCGAGTACAGCCAGGATAACCCTGGAACGGTATTGATCCTGTCTGGCGGCCAGGGACCAGATGAGCCGGTCAGTGAGGCAAAGGCCATGTTTGAGTATTTAAGTTACAATGGCGTGCCGAAGGATAAGATGGTGCTGGAGACTTTATCCACAAGCACGGTGGAGAATATCGCTTACAGTAAGGTACTGATCGATAAAATGGAGGAAGAAAAGGTGAAAGAGCGGGAGCATCGTGGCCCGGTGATCCATTCAGAAGCGCCTGCCGGTTTTGTAGAAGTAGAAAAAAGGCCTGTCCAGGTGGGAATCCTGACCAGCAACTTCCACATATTCCGTGCGAGAATGATTGCAGAAAAATGGGGTATACCAAAAGTATACGGAATCCCGTCCAAAAGTGATCCGATCCTCTTTCCGCATCTGTGTGTGAGAGAGTGTTTAGCGATCATGAAAGACCGGTTGATGGGAAACATGTGATGAGAAAAGGAAAGGAAGAACAAGCATGAGAGATTTAGAGACTTTAAGCGCTTACCACATTCTGACAAGAAGAACCGTCAGCGAATTAAATTCTGAAGGTTATGTGCTGGAGCATAAAAAGAGCGGAGCCAGATTATTTTTACTGTCCAATGAGGACGACAACAAGGTATTTTCCATAGGTTTCCGCACTCCGCCTTATGACAGTACCGGAGTTCCGCATATTTTGGAGCACAGCGTATTATGTGGTTCTGAGAAATTCCCGGTGAAGGATCCATTTGTGGAACTGGTGAAGGGATCCTTGAATACTTTTTTAAATGCCATGACTTACCCGGATAAAACCGTGTACCCCATTGCCAGCACCAATGAGAAGGATTTCCACAACCTGATGGACGTTTATATGGATGCAGTGCTGCATCCGAATATTTATAAAGAAGAAAAGATCTTCCGGCAGGAGGGCTGGCATTATGAGCTGGAGAGCGAGGACGGCCCATTAACCTACAATGGTGTTGTTTATAATGAGATGAAAGGTGCGTTTTCCTCCCCGGAGAGTGTACTGGACCGTCTGATCCAGCAGACGTTATTCCCGGACACCTGTTACGGCGTGGAGTCCGGCGGTGATCCAAAGTATATCCCGGATCTGACTTATGAGCAGTTTCTGAATTTCCACCGGACCTATTACCATCCGTCTAACAGCTTTATCTATCTCTATGGAGATATGGATATGGCGGAGAAACTGGAATGGCTGGATCAGGAGTATTTAAGCCACTATGACCGGAATGACAGGGAAGCCCGGATTGATTCCCATATCCCGATGCAGAAGGGCTTTGACGCACCAAAAGAAGTGGAGGCGGCTTACTCCATCACCGAGGAAGAGGACGAGGAAAATGGCTGCTATCTGTCCATCAGTGATGTGGTTGGCACAGATCTGGATCCGAAGTTATATGTGGCGTTCCAGATCCTGGAATATGCCCTGATCGATGCGCCGGGAGCTCCATTGAAGCAGGCCCTGTTAGACGCAAAGATCGGCGGAGATATTATGGGCGGTTATGACAGCGGTATCTTACAGCCATATTTCTCTGTGATCGCAAAAGATGCCAGAGCAGACCAGAAGGGCGAGTTTTTAGCAGTGGTAAAAGGAACTCTGCGGAAGCTGGCCAATGAGGGCTTAAACAGAAAGAGTCTTCTGGCGGCTATGAATTACTATGAATTTAAGTACCGGGAAGCAGATTACGGCAATTATCCAAAGGGACTGATGTACGGCTTACAGTGCATGGACAGCTGGTTATATGATGGCGATCCGATGATGCATCTGGCTTACGGCGATACCTTTGCTTTCTTAAAAGAGGCAGTGAAGGATGGCTATTTTGAGCAGCTGATCAAGGATTATCTGCTCGATAACCCATTTGAAGCGATCATCGTAGTGAAGCCTGAGAAGAACCTGACAGCTAAAGAGGATGCGCGGGTGGCTGAGAAGCTGGCGGCTTACAAGGAGCGTTTAACCGCAGAAGAGAAAGAGGCTCTGATCCGTCAGACGAAAGAGTTAAAAGAATACCAGGATATCCCATCCAGTCCGGAAGAACTGGCGCTGATCCCGATGTTAGAGCGGAAGGATATTAAGAAAGAGGCAGAAAAATTAAAATGGGAGGAGCATAAGATCCATGGGATCCAGGTGCTGCACCATGACATTTTCACCTCTGGAATCGGTTATCTGAGAGTGCTATTTCATACCAACCGGATTCCAAATGAGGATCTGCCATATGCAGCTCTGTTACGCCATGTGCTGAGCCTGGTGGATACGGAGCATTACAGCTACAGCGATCTGACCAGTGAGATCAACTTAAATACCGGTGGATTAAGCCTGGGTATTACATCTTATGTAAACCTTGAAAAATTACCGGACTTTACCGGAGCCTTCAGTGCGGAGGTCCGCGTATTATATGAGAAATTAGATTTTGGTTTTGAGATCTTAAGCGAGATCCTGACCCGATCGAAGTTCAGTGATGAGAAGCGCCTGGGCGAGATCTTAAAAACAACCCGTTCCCGTATGAAGATGAAGCTGGAAAATGGAAGTCACAGCGCGGCAGTTGCCAGAGCCACTTCTTATTTCTCCCCGACATCTGCATATAATGACTGTACTGGAGGCATCCGCTACTATCAGTTCTTAGACGATGTGATCCGGGAGTTTGAGAGGGATCCGAAGCCATTGACCGCAAAATTAGAGGAAGTAAGCAAAAAGCTGTTCACGAAGGAAAATATGCTGATCAGCTACACCTGCGACAAGGCTGGTTTCCCGGCACTTTCTGAGTCCATGAAACATCTGACAGATGTACTTCCAGAGGGAGAAGGAACGGTTTATCCATTCCAGTTCCAGCCGGAGCTGAAAAATGAGGGCTTTAAGACCTCTTCCCAGGTCAACTATGTGGCGCGCTGCGGTAACTTCCGCCTTGGAGAGGAAAAACTGGAGTATACCGGCGCTCTGCGGATCCTGAAACTGATCTTAAGCTACGATTACCTGTGGCAGAATCTGCGTGTGAAGGGTGGCGCTTATGGTTGCATGAGCGGATTTGGCCGTTCTGGCGAAGGCTATTTTGTGTCCTATCGTGATCCAAAGATGAAGGAGACCAATGAGGTCTATGAGGGCATCGTGGACTATCTGGAGCATTTTGACGCCAGTGACCGGGATATGACAAAATATGTCATCGGAACCATCGGAGCTATGGACACGCCATTTACCCCTGCTGACCAGGGCGCAAGAGGACTGTCCGCTTACTTATCCGGTGTCACTGACGAGATGATGCAGGAGGAGAGGGACCAGGTACTGGCAGCAACCCAGAAGGATATCCAGAACCTGGCAGGTATCGTGAAGGCGATCTTAAAGACCGGTGCGCTGTGTGCCATCGGTAATGAGGAGAAGGTGGAAGAGAACCGGGAGATGTTCGGAGAGGTGAAGAACCTGTTCCGGGCGTAATCACAAGTAGAGAAAACGATGATATGACGGGGCCGCTGTCAGTGTGGCAGTCCTGCATGGAGCTGTTTTGAGAATAAAGGAAAGAAAAGTATGAATGAGAATTTTAAATCAGGATTTGTAGCGCTGGTCGGCCGTCCAAATGTGGGAAAATCGACTCTGATGAACCATCTGATCGGCCAGAAGATCGCGATCACATCCGAGAAGCCGCAGACCACAAGAAACCGCATCCAGACGGTATATACCGATAAGCGGGGCCAGATCATTTTCCTGGACACCCCTGGTATCCATAAGGCAAAAAATAAACTGGGCCAGTACATGGTCAATGTAGCAGAAGGCACTCTCAATGAGGTGGATGTGATCATGTGGCTGGTGGAGCCGACCACTTACATTGGCGCAGGCGAGCAGCATATTGCAGAGCTGTTATCCAAGGTGAAAACCCCGGTGATTCTGGCGATCAACAAGATCGATACCGTGAAAGACGAGGAGATCATTGCCAAGGCCATCGATACCTATAAAAATGTCTGTCCATTTGCGGAGATCGTTCCGGTCTCCGCTCTGAGAAACCAGAATACGGATAAGATGACGGAGCTGCTGTTTCAATATCTGCCATACGGCCCGCAGTATTACGATGAGGATACCGTTACCGATCAGCCGATGCGCCAGATCGCTGCGGAGCTGATTCGTGAGAAGGCGCTGCGTCTGCTGCAGGATGAGATCCCACACGGAATCGCCGTGACCATCGAGCAGATGAAAGAGCGGGACAATGGAATCTTTGATATCGAAGCTACCATTGTCTGTGAACGTGATTCTCATAAAGGAATTATCATCGGCAAAGGCGGAGCCATGTTAAAACGTATCGGCAGCCAGGCAAGACGCGAGATCGAGAACCTGATGGGCGCCAAGGTGAACCTGCAGCTGTGGGTGAAGGTCCGCAAGGAATGGCGGGACAGCGAATTATATATGAAGAATTACGGATACTTTAACGAGTAAAGTCCCGGGCGACAGCCTGGACCGCGGATAACGGCGGCAGCAATGGGAGCACAAAAAGGTGCAAAGGCGCTGACTTTAGAAAAAGAAGGAGAAACTATGAGGGAACTGCTGGAAATGACTGGGATGGTGATCCGGTCAACTCCTGTGGGGGAGTACGACAAACGCCTGGTGCTTCTGACCAGGGAGCGGGGCAAGATCACCGCCTTTGCCAGAGGCGCCAAACGCCCCGGCAACAGCCTGATGGGTCCCAGCAGACCCTTTGCGTTCGGCCAGTTCCGCCTGATCGAGGGACGGGATTCTTACAGTCTTCAGTCGGCGGATATCAGCCAGTATTTTGAAGAACTGGCATCGGATATCGAAGGAGCATGCTACGGACAGTATTTCCTGGAATTTGCAGATTACTATTCCAGAGAGAATTTAGACGGTTCCGCCATGCTCCTTTTGGTTTATCAGTCCCTGCGGGCTCTTTTAAACCAACACATCCCCAACAGGCTGGTACAGTGTATATTTGAACTAAAAGCCATGGTGATCAACGGTGAATACACGGAGCATCCACCAAGAACAGTTGGTGATTCTGCCAACTATGCCTGGGAATACGTGATCGGGGCATCCATAGAAAAGCTATATACCTTTCTTCTGACCGATGAGGTGTTTGAGGAATTTAAGCGGTGTGTGGAGATCAATAAGGGGAGGTATGTTGACCGGGAATTCCATTCGCTGGGGATCTTGAAAACACTGGTGGGAAAATAGAAAGAAATACAGGATTGGAATATGTCAGAGGTTGGAAAGGGGTGTTGTCAGTGGCAGAGAAAACAAAATTACCAGTAGGAATTGATAGCTTTGAAAAACTTCGCAGAGAGGGATTTTACTACGTTGATAAGACGAAGTTGATTGAACAAATCTTGACAAACTGGGGAGAAGTAAACCTTTTTACCAGACCACGTCGTTTCGGAAAAACATTGAATATGAGTATGCTCTGCAGCTTTTTTGAATATGGGGCAGATAAAACCTTGTTTGATGGATTATACATTTCCCAAAATCAGAAGTTATGTGACGAATATATGGGGAAATTCCCAGTTATCTTTCTCACACTAAAAGGAGTAGATGGACTTACTTATGAAAGTGCAGCACATCGTTTTGCTCAATTAATTGGAAGAGAGGCTGATCGTTTCCATTTTTTGGAAAAGAGTAATCAATTAACGGATAGTGAAAAGGGAAGATATCGTTCATTAATAACTCTGCGGGATGGGCAGTATTTTTTAGAGGGAGAAAACTTCGCCTCTGCTTTGCAGGTATTGTCCGAACTTTTGTATAAACATTATGGGCAAAAAGTAATCATTCTTATCGATGAGTATGATGTCCCATTAGATAAAGCATTCCAAAATGGCTATTACCGGGAAATGGTGGAGTTGATCCGTGCCATGTTCGGTTCGGCCCTTAAGACCAATCCTTATCTGCAGTTTGCAGTTTTAACCGGATGTTTGCGGATTTCCAAGGAAAGCATTTTCACAGGACTGAATAATTTCAAGGTTCTTTCTATCATAGATACCCGTTTTGATGAACAATTTGGATTTACCAACGAGGAAGTAAAGCAGCTTCTGAAATCCTATGATCTGGAATCCCATTTGGAGGAAACCAAAGAATGGTATGATGGTTATCGCTTCGGAAATGCGGACATTTACTGTCCATGGGATGTGGTCAATCATGTGGATATGCTGTGCGCCGATGCAAAAGCGAGACCCCAGTCTTATTGGATCAATACCAGCGGTAATGGTCTGGTGAAACGTTTTATTGATAAGGCTAATAAAACAACGAGGGATGAGATCGAGCGTCTGATTGCCGGGGAAGCCATTGAAAAAATGCTTCGTTTGGAGCTGACTTATGACGAGATCGACAACAGCATAGAAAATCTGTGGAGTGTTTTATTTACAACCGGATATCTGACACAGGCGGGAGTAACGGAAGAAGGGGCTTACAAATTGGTGATTCCTAACCGGGAGGTCAGGGATGTATACAAATTCCAGATACAGGAATGGTTCCGGGAGACCATTTTCAGCAATACCGAACAGCTGACTTCTTTCTGGAATGCAGTGGAAGAGGGTCGTACAGAGGTTATCGAGAAGTACTTAAACAGAACTCTCAGTAATTCCATCAGTGTTTTTGATACCAAAGCGCCAGAGAAGGAAAAAGAGAACTCTTATCACACATTTTTAGTCGGCCTTTTGGTCGGAAATGCGGACTGGCTGGTAAGATCCAATGTAGAAGCAGGAGAGGGATTTGCTGATATAGTGGTAGAGACAGAAGATCCAGATGCTGGAATTATTTTTGAACTGAAATGTTCCAAAGACGCTGCAGGATTGGAAAACGCCTGTCAACGGGCCATGGAGCAGATCAAAGACCGCAGATATATGGAGTATCTGAAAAATGATGGCCGGGATGATATTTTGATCTACGGAATTGCATTCTATAAGAAAAGATGCAAGGTTGTGGTTGAGAAAATTTGACAGATATGGTACACGATGGAAAAAAACGTGTTAAATCAGGAACAAAAGAATGCCCTTGCGCTTCTGGAATGGGGGCGTGACGGAAAGTATACGAAGGAGCTTTGGGTCAACCGACGGGAGAACAGCAAAAGCCTGACCTGGAGTTCGGTGTGGAGGGCTTTTGAAAAGACAGAAGGGAAACCGGTGACAGCCAGACCAAAGGATCTTGGAGATATCCGTGGGATTTCTTATATTTATGGGATTTTTTACCGGTTTGGACTGATCGAGGTGCCGGAGCAGGTACGGGTGAAAATGGCAGAGTGAAAAGATTTGCCGCCCCCTATTGAAAAACAGGGAAAAACACGGTATAATTTCAAATAACTGTGGGTAAGTTTGTGTATTAGCTGCACGGACTGTAAGAAAACACAGGTAAGGATAGACTGATTTCCGCAGATAACGCCGGGAGGATGGAAGAAACATGAGATATTACAGATGGATGAAAGCTGGGAGACGGTCGGCACTTCTGGTGACCGGTTGTCTGCTTACCGGAATCTGGCTGACTGGTTGTGGGTCAGGAAGCGGCAGCGCATTTCCACCATCCCAGAGTCTGATTTACGTGGATGACGAAGGTACATTGTATACAAGTCTGGTGGAAGCTTATGATCCTGCAGATACGTCATATGATGTGCAGGAGCTGAGCCAGATGGCGAAGCAGGAGGCAGAAAGCTATACAGGAGTCACTCTTTCTGATTGTACCATGGAAGATGGCATGGCCAGGGTGATCTACCAGTACAGCGATGGAGAAGCTCTTGTCCAGTTTACCAAAGAAACACAGGATGAGGCCAATCAGGTGGATTCTATTACGGCAATGACAGTGATGGAAGGGCTGGCGGCCCGGACAGACCAGGACGGTGTCTGGACAGATGCCAGGAAGGGTCAGGAGGTTGACCGGGAGAAGATCATGAGACAGAATAAGCTGCATATGGTCGCCATCGATGGAGAAGCCACGATCCAGACAGAGGGAGCTATCCGTTATTACAGCGGAGAAGTGAACCTGACTGATACGAATGTGGCAGAGGTAAAAGGTCAGGCATATCTGATCTATCGGTAAAATCGCCAGAATCTGCAGATTCTACGGATCGACGATCAGATGCAGCAGATGACCGACAGAAAGAAAAGGCAAACGATCCGCATCAGCGGTCAAATAGATGGTAATGAATAGTTACCAAATAAGAAAGATAGGGAGTAAAAAAGTTATGGAAAAGACGATGGAGAAAATCGTAGCATTGGCAAAATCCAGAGGATTCGTATATCCGGGTTCTGAGATCTATGGTGGTCTCGCAAATACCTGGGATTACGGTAACTTAGGTGTGGAATTAAAGAATAATGTAAAGAAAGCATGGTGGAAGAAATTCATCCAGGAGAGCCCATACAACGTTGGTGTAGACTGTGCGATCCTGATGAACTCCCAGACATGGGTAGCTTCCGGCCACTTAGGCGGATTCTCTGATCCTCTGATGGACTGCAAGGCATGTAAAGAGCGTTTCCGCGCAGATAAGCTGATCGAGGATTATATGGCTGAGCACGGCATCACCATCGAGGGAAGCGTGGATGCATGGTCTCAGGAAGAGATGAAGAAATACATCGATGACAACAACATCTGCTGCCCAAGCTGTGGCAAGCATGATTTCACCGACATCCGTCAGTTCAACCTGATGTTCAAGACTTTCCAGGGTGTTACTGAGGATGCGAAGAACACCGTATACTTAAGACCTGAGACTGCCCAGGGTATTTTCGTAAACTTCAAGAACGTACAGAGAACTTCCCGTAAGAAGATCCCATTTGGTATCGGCCAGATCGGTAAGTCCTTCCGTAATGAGATCACACCTGGTAACTTCACCTTCCGTACCAGAGAGTTCGAGCAGATGGAGTTAGAGTTCTTCTGTGAGCCAGGTACCGATCTTGAGTGGTTCCAGTATTGGAGAGGCTTCTGTCGTGACTGGTTACTGTCCTTAGGCATCAAAGAAGATGAGATGCGTCTCCGTGATCATTCTCCAGAGGAGCTTTGCTTCTATAGTAAAGGAACTACCGATATCGAGTTCCTGTTCCCATTCGGCTGGGGCGAGTTATGGGGTATCGCAGACCGTACTGACTATGACCTGACTCAGCATCAGAACGTATCTGGTCAGGATATGACTTATTTTGATGATGAGAAGAAGGAAAAATACGTACCATACGTTGTTGAGCCATCTCTGGGTGCTGACCGTGTAACTTTAGCATTCCTGTGCGCAGCTTACGATGAGGAAGAGATCGGTGAAGGCGATGTCCGTACCGTTCTTCATTTCCATCCGGCACTGGCACCTGTAAAGGTTGGCGTGCTTCCATTGTCCAAGAAGTTAAATGAGGGCGCTGAGAAGGTATACGCAGAGCTTTGCAAATATTATAACTGCGAGTTTGATGACAGAGGAAACATCGGTAAGAGATACAGAAGACAGGATGAGATCGGTACTCCATTCTGCGTGACCTACGACTTCGATTCCGAGACCGACGGAGCAGTGACCGTCCGTGACCGTGACACCATGGAGCAGGTTCGTATTCCGATCAGTGAACTGAAGAGCTACTTTGAGGAGAAATTCAATTTCTAAACTGTCTATGTCCCGGCGTAGATCCATATAGACTGCCGCAAGGTAAATTCAAAATGGCTTTGATAGATACTTGAAATATTAGTAGGCTATCAAAGCCATTTTTTATATGATAGGAAATTGCGTCCTATCATATAAAAACGCTCCGCGAGGATGCGCAGTGATTCTGTAAAGAATATGTCAGCTTACGCTGACCAGAATCACGCGCCAAGTCTCACGGACGTTCGACTTGAATTTTTTTTATATAAAAGACCGCACGATTTTGGTAGAATGGTAATGGGATTATTATGAGAGAGAAACAATGTATGACAGCTGTTTTACTGGCAGGTGGAAAATCCAGCCGTATGGGGTATCATCCGAAGCAGCAGCTGATGCTTGAGGGGGAAAGCTTCCAGACCCGGATTCTGAAGCAGCTTCAAGGATTTGGTGAGATTGCAATTTCAAGACGAAAAGTAAATGAAGAGAATGCAGAGGACATTCCCTATCCGCTCTGGCAGGATCAGATTCCGGATCTTGGTCCGCTGGGAGGAATTTCCAGTTGTTTACAGCGGGCGGCTTATGAGGTAGTGTTTTTCGTGGCCTGTGATTATCCGATGATGACTACGGAATGTATGGATTTTCTGATCGGGCAGATGGAAGAGGAGGATGACTGTGTGATTCCGGTGGTGAATGGGAGAATCCATCCGGTGTGTGCAGTTTATCGGAAACGGATTTGTCCGGTGTTGGAAGAGCAGATCAACAATGGAGAACTGGCAGTGAAAAAACTGTTAAAAAGATTACAGGTTCATGATGTGGAAATGCCGGAGGAGTATGAACGGTGTTTTCGGAATGTCAATACGCCGGAGGAGTATGAAAAATTGAAGGAAGACGGGAAGCAGCGGTAAATCCCTGTTGCGGAAAATGCCAAAATCGTCTAAACTATATAGAACAATCACAAAATAATAAAAAGGCTCTGAAGTCGAATTATCTAAAAAATCCAGTCAGTCAAATGAACCAGGCTGCCATGGATTTCATGATATGAGACCGCAAACATCAAGAGTTCACGAGAACTTTTGATTAGTAGCCAGGCAGCGGCGGAAACGCTTCTGCATTCCGTTATTTGAAAAGGAGCAGACATAGAAAAACCTGTTTTTGGCAATGACAAAGACAAGGTGTTTTTGATGTACAGAAAATCCGCCTTTTCAGAAACAAAGGGCGGATTTTTCATATAACAGGAAATTTCGTTGAAATTACCTGTTATATGAAAAATGCTTCGCGGTATCGCACTGCGGCGGCAGGGAAGTATGTCGCGAAAGCGACCCGCCGCAGGCGGAGAATCCTGCAAGCAGGATTCTATGTTAGATAACAGGAGGAAACCATGAAACTGATCAAAACAGAAGACGCAGTGGGCCATGTTTTATGCCATGACATGACCCAGATCATCCGTGGCGTGACCAAGGACGCACGGTTTCGGAAAGGGCATATTGTTACGGAGGAGGACATTCCGGTGTTATTATCCATGGGCAAGGAAAACCTCTACGTGTGGGAGAAACATGAAAACATGCTTCATGAGGATGAGGCGGTAGAGTACCTGCGGCGGATCTGTTCGGGAGGGCATGTCGCTTCCGGCAGTCCGAAGGAAGGGAAGATCGACCTTACGGCGGCCTGTGATGGGGTTTTAAAGATCGATACGGAGAAGCTGTATCAGGTCAATTCCATTGGGGAGATGATGATCGCCACCAGACATTCCTATACTCCGGTGAAAAAAGGCATGAAGATTGCAGGAACCCGGATCATTCCACTGGTGATCGAGAAAGAAAAGATGGAAGAAGCGGAAAGAAAAGCGGGTCCGGCGCCGATCATGGAGATTGTGCCATATCAGTTAAAGACAGCGGGTCTGATCACGACAGGAAATGAAGTGAAGAAAGGGATCATTAAGGATACATTTTCGGAAGTGGTCATAGAAAAATTAAAACAATATGGTATTGAAGTGGTGGAACACACCTATCCGGGAGATTCTGACGAAGCCATTTGCCGGGACATTGCCATGATGAGGGAAAAGCAGGTGGATATGATTCTTTGTACTGGCGGCATGAGTGTGGATCCGGATGATAAGACGCCGGGCGCCATTAAGAAATCCGGGGCAGAGATCGTCACTTACGGCGCACCGGTTCTGCCGGGAGCCATGTTTTTGTTGGGGTACTTTGAGAATGGAACGCCGGTGATGGGACTGCCTGGATGTGTGATGTATGCAAAAAGCACGATTTTTGATATCATGCTGCCGAGGATCGCGGCAGGCATGAAGGTGTCGAAGGAAGATATCTGGGCGCTGGGCAATGGCGGTCTGTGCCTGGGCTGTGATCCGTGCAGATACCCGGATTGTGCCTTTGGAAAGGTATGAAAATATGAAGAAAAACAGGGAGATCTTGCAAAATAGAATTCCGTTGGAAGAGGCTGTGGAACAGATCTATGAAGCGGTAAAACCACTTGCAGAAACAGAATGTGATCTGGAAGCGGCAGATGGAACGATTTTATCAGAGAGCTATCAGGCACAGTATGACCAGCCGCCATTTCCAAGATCGCCTTTGGACGGATACGCCCTGCGGGGAGAAGAGACCAAAGGAGCGTCAAGAGAGCATCCGGTGGTATTTCCGGTGGTTGATCAATTATGCGCCGGTGACCGGAGTAATATCTGTGTAAACCCGGGACAGGCCGTGAGGATCATGACCGGAGCCATGATTCCTGAAGGTGCCAATGCGGTGATACGGCAGGAGGATACGGATCTTGGAGAAAAACAGGTTTCCATCTGGGAAGAGGTGAAGCCTTATGGAAATTATTGTTTTCAGGGAGAGGATTATCACGCAGGGGACATTCTGGTGAAGGAAGGAACCCGTCTGGATTATATCTCCATCGGAATTCTGGCCAGCGGTGGAAAAAAACGGGTAAAGGTAAGGAAAATCCCCCGGATTTCCCTGATCACCACAGGAAATGAACTGATCGAGCCCGGGGAGCCGATGAATTGTGGGAAGATTTATAATACTAATCAATATCTGATCCGGTCAAGACTGCGGGAATGGGGAATTTCATGCAGGACCATACAGATTGCTGATGATGCAGCCAGCGTGGAAAGGGCAATCCTGTCAGAGCTGGAGCAGTCGGATGGGGTGATCACGACAGGCGGTGTGTCTGTGGGAGAAAAGGATATTTTAAATGAAGTGCTTCCGAGGATCAGTGAGCGGATCCTGTTTGGTGGGCTGGAAGTAAAACCGGGCTCTCCATCCAAATGTGCGATTATAAATGGGAAACCATTGCTGGCGCTTTCGGGGAATCCATTTGCGGCAGCAGCAGTGTTGGAACTGCTTGGCAGACCGATGGTCAGTGCGCTGATGGGAAGCCGGTGGCTGGAATGTAAGCGCCAGACTGCAGAAATGGAAAAGGATTTTCTGAAAAAATCTCCGCAAAGAAGGTTTTTAAGGGGATTCTATGAAAATGGAAGCGTGTATATTCCAGAAGGCCATAGTTCCGGGCAGATCCGGTCATTTGCGGGATGTAACTGTATGATCGATATTCCGAAGGGATCAGAAGCGTTAAAAAAGGGCGAAAAGGTGAATGTCTGGATGCTGTAAGGCGCAGGCAGTAAAGAAAAGGAATGTGACAGGATTCCAATGAAAATAGGAGAGTAGGTTCATGGAAGCAAAGTTCAATCATTTTGACCATAATGGCAATGCTGTGATGGTGGATGTGTCCGACAAAGCGGTTACAGAGCGGACAGCGGTTGCCAGCGGAAAGATCCGGGTCAATGACGCGGTGATGCAGGCGATCTTACAGGGAACAGCAAAGAAGGGGGATGTGCTGGGGGTGGCGAGAGTGGCAGGGATCATGGCCACCAAACAGACCTCCAGTCTGATCCCCATGTGCCATCTGCTGTGCCTGAATAAGAGCACCATAGATTTTGAGATTGAGGAAGGGCAGGGGCTGATCAAGGCCATCTGTACGGTGAAGGTGTCGGGAAAAACGGGCGTGGAAATGGAGGCGCTGATGGGCGTCAATGTCACGCTGCTGACGATTTACGATATGTGCAAGGCTATGGACCGGGCTATGGAGATCACGGACGTCCATCTGGAGCATAAAGAGGGTGGAAAATCCGGGATCTATGACCGGAGAGAGCGGAAGAAGCCGCTGGTGGTCAGTATCTGCGGATGCAAGAATTCCGGGAAAACGACGTTTATTGAAAGATTGCTTCCGATTTTGACTCAAAAACAGGTGAAAACTGCGGTGGTGAAGCATGATGGCCACAGTTTTGAGCCGGATGTGGAGGGAACCGACAGTTACCGGATCAGAAAAGCCGGAGCCTGTGCAACAGCGGTGTTCTGCGATACCCACAGCATGGTGGTGAAACAGAAAGCCGGTACGGTGGAGGACATGCTGGAAGCGGTGGATGAAGCAGATCTGGTGCTGCTGGAGGGTGGAAAAAACTGGGATTTTCCGAAAATTGAGCTGGTGAGAAAAGGCAATTTAGAACGGCTGGCAGGAAATGGGCGGAATCTGCTGGCGGTGGCAACGGATATGGAAGGCTTTCAGGTAGAGAAAGCGGCATTGGGAACGTGTGGGACGGTTTCTGAAGATGGTTCAGAGGTTCCGGTGATTGCCTTAGACGATTACAAAAAAGCCGCAGATCTGATCCTGGAGCTTTTGGCTGGCGGTCAGGAGGCGCAGCCATGAGAGATCAGTGGAACCGGGAAATCGACTACCTGCGGATCTCCATCACGGATCGCTGTAACCTTCGGTGCCGATACTGTATGCCGGAAGAGGGCGTGACCTGGTTTGAACATTCCCAGATATTGACGTATGAGGAGATCATCCGGCTATGCAGGATTTTTTATGAGCTGGGGATCCGCAAGGTGAAGGTGACCGGAGGCGAGCCGCTGGCGCGAAAGGGCGTGCCGTGGCTGATCCGGGCATTGAAAGAGTCGTGTCACATGGAGCAGGTGACATTGACCACCAATGGGGTGCTGTTAAAGGAACAGATCGGTGGACTGGTGGAGGCTGGACTGGACGGTGTGAACATCAGCCTTGATACCCTGAACCGGGAAAAATTCCTGGAGATCACCAGAAGAGACCAGCTCTCAGAGGCATTAGATGGACTCTCAGAGGCATTAAGGTATCCGGAGCTGAACGTCAAGGTCAACTGTGTGCCTGCAGCATACAATCTGGATGAAGTGACCGCCATCGCAGGACTGGCAAAGGATGATCCTCTGACAGTGCGGTTCATCGAACTGATGCCCATCGGCCAGGGACGGAACAAGGATGGAATTTCGGAAGAGAAGATTCTGGGGCTGCTGGAGCAGAAGTATGGTGTTTTTTGCCCTTATGATGGGAACATGGGCAATGGGCCTGCCCATTATTATGAGCTTCCTGGATTTCGGGGAAAGATCGGCTTCATCAGCGCCATTTCCCATAAATTCTGCGGAGAGTGCAACCGGGTGCGGCTGACCTCGGACGGTGGATTTAAGACCTGTCTCCAGTACGGGGAGACCCTGGATCTGAGGAGTCTGCTGCGGAGCGGGGTATCGGATACAGAAATTCGGGAGCAGCTTGAGAAGGAAATCCAGAAAAAGCCTCAGTGCCATCATTTTGAAAAACAGGTAGAAAATATAGAAAAACAAAATATGTCAAAAATAGGAGGTTAGGTAAGATGGGAAAGGTAATGGCCATCTGTATCAGCGAGATCCGCGGTGTACAGAAGAAAAATGTCCATACAGCCAGACTGATTGAAAATTGGGGTGTGGAGCATGACGCCCATGCGGGAAACTGGCACCGTCAGGTGTCCTTATTGTCCTACGAGACCATCCAGGACTTCAATCGCCAGGGCGCCGGTGTGATCGATGGTGCTTTTGGGGAAAATCTGGTGATCAGCGGATATGATTTTACAAAAATGAAGATTGGAACCAGATTCCGCTGCGGCGATGTGGTTCTGGAACTGACTCAGATCGGCAAAGAGTGCCATAATGGGTGCGAGATTTTCAAAAAAATGGGTAAATGTATTATGCCGACCAACGGTGTATTTACGAAAGTGATCCACGGGGGCGTCATTTCCGAAGGGGATGCTTTTGAGGTGATCGGGAAAGGAGAGAACTGATCCATATGTACCGAGTTGCAATTATCACCCTCAGCGACACCGCCTCCAAAGGAGAGCGGATCGACGAGAGCGGCAGAGTGATCGCTGAGATTGTCCGGAACGAGGGCTATGAAGTGGTATTTCAGAAGATTATCCCCGATGAGGGAGCGATGCTGGAAGCGTTGTTATGTGGTCTTGCAGACAACAATGAGGCGGACCTGATCTTAACCACCGGTGGAACCGGATTTTCCAAACGGGACAACACGCCGGAGGCTACAAGACGGGTGATCGAGAGAGAAACACCGGGTATTTCCGAAGCCATGCGTTATCGTTCTCTGCAGGTGACGCCGAGGGGAATGTTGTCCAGAGGAGTGTCAGGAATCCGCAAAGATGCGTTGATCGTCAATTTGCCAGGAAGTCCCAAGGCAGCGAGAGAATGTCTGGAGTATGCGATTGGAGCGCTGGGCCACGGTCTTGATATCTTGAAAGGCAGTGCCACCAACTGTGCTGCAAAATAGTAAAAATAATGGAAATGAACCGCTTAACGAGCTGGTGAGTGGAAGATAAGAAAAGGACAAGAAGAGATTTGGTTATGGGAAAAATATGGAAAAAGGGAATGGCGGCTGTGATGACAGCTGTGATGGTATCCGGAGCGTTAGCAGGCTGCGGATCAGGAGCAGGACAGAAGACAGAAACGGCTGCAACTGAGACGGTGCAGACCGAAGCTGCAGCTGAGGCGGCAAAGGACGAGACTGTCGCTGTGGAAAGCAGCGTGGCAGCGACGGAAGTGGCTGAGGAGACGGAGATCTTAGTGGCAGCAGCAGCCAGCTTAAAGAACGCATATGAGGAAGAGCTGATCCCAATGTTTGAGGAGCAGTATCCAGGCGTGACGGTGAAAGGCACCTATGACAGCTCAGGCAAACTGCAGATCCAGATCGAGGAGGGCTTGGAGGCAGACGTATTTATGTCTGCTGCGAAAAAGCAGATGAAGGCATTGGATGAGGAAGGCATGATCGACAGTGATTCCATCGTAGATCTTCTGGAAAATAAGATCGTTTTGATCGTTCCAACTGGCAGCGACAAAGGAATCCAGTCTTTTGAGGATATTGTAAAAGCAGACAGCATCGCTCTGGGCGATCCGGCCAGTGTTCCGGCAGGTCAGTATTCCGAGGAAGCCCTGACGAATTTAGGGCTGTGGGACCAGATCCAGGACAAGACCAGCTTCGGAACCAATGTGACTGAGGTATTAAACCAGGTGGCAGCAGGCAGCGCTGATGCAGGTATCGTTTACGCAACAGACGCTGCAAGTATGGCAGACCAGGTGGAGGTTGTGGCAGAGGCTCCGGAGGGAAGCTTAAAGACCAAGGTGATCTATCCGGTGGCAGTGGTAAAAGACAGCGCTAACACAGAGGTGGCAGCAAACTTTGTGGAATTTTTAACAAGCGATGAGGCTATGAAGGTATTTGAGGCATACGGCTTCAGCAAAGGAGAATAAAGAGGAGGGAATGATCATGGACTGGTCTCCGATTCTGATATCTATGAGGACAGCGGGCCTGTCCATCGTGTTTACATTTTTTATGGGGATTCTGGCTGCCTGGATGGTGGTCCGGATCTCCCATCCGCTGGTGAAAACCATTCTGGATGGTATTTTCACCATTCCGCTGGTGCTTCCGCCGACGGTTGCGGGATTCTTCCTGCTGTATGTGTTTGGGGTGAAACGGCCGGTTGGTCAGTTTTTCCTGGAGTATTTCAGCGTAAAGATCGCATTTTCCTGGGGAGCTACGGTGCTGGCGGCGGTGGTCATGTCATTTCCACTGATGTACCGGTCGGCCAGAGGCGCCTTTGAGCAGGTGGACGATACCCTGGTACAGGCGGCAAGAACCTTAGGAATGAGAGAATGGACCATTTTCCGGAAGGTGCTGTTGGCCAATGCGGTGCCGGGAGTGGTCAGCGGCGGCGTGCTGGCATTCGCAAGAGGGCTTGGCGAGTTTGGCGCTACGGCTATGATCGCAGGCAATATCGCAGGAAAGACTAGAACTCTTCCCATGGCGGTATACTCGGAGGTAGCGGCCGGCAATATGGAAGTCGCTTATTCGTATGTGGCGATCATTGTGGTGATCGCATTTTTATCGGTATTTCTGATGAATGGTGTCATGTGGTACAGCCAGAAAAAGAGCCGGTAGATGGGAGAGATCGTACCTATGAAAGAACAACGGTTACAGACAAGACTGGACGTAGAGATCCAGAAACAGTTAAAACGGTTCCGTCTGGATGTAAAATTGCAGACAGACGGCGGGTGCCTGGGTATTTTAGGGCCGTCTGGCTGTGGAAAAAGCATGACGTTAAAATCCATCGCCGGGATCGTGACACCGGATGAGGGGCTGATTTCCATTCAGAAGGGAACAGAACAGAGAATCCTGTTTGATAAAAGTCAAAAGGTTAACATAAAACCACAGAAACGAAGAATCGGATATTTATTTCAGAATTATGCGTTGTTTCCCAATATGACCGTTCAGGAAAATATTGCTGCGGGACTGGATGGGGATGTGAAAAATCCAAAGGTCGGGAAAATGATCGGGCGGTTTGGGCTTTCCGGACTGGAAAAGCAATATCCGGGACAGCTTTCCGGTGGCCAGCAGCAGAGAACGGCATTGGCGCGGATTCTGGCTTATGAGCCGGCTGCACTGCTGCTGGACGAGCCGTTTTCGGCGATGGATGCGTATCTGAAGGAGCGGCTGCGGCTGGAGCTGAAAAAGACCCTTTCGGAGTATGAGGGCGTATCCGTGATGGTGACCCATGACCGGGATGAGGCTTTTCAGCTTTGTGATCACCTGCTTCTGATGGAAGAGGGACGGGTGATCGCGGCAGGTGAGACCAAAGCGGTGTTTGCAGATCCGGGGACGTGGCAGGCGGCCAGGCTGACTGGGTGCAAGAATTTGTCCAGGATTGAAAAGATTGGTTCCAGGAAGATCCGGGCATTGGACTGGGATGGTCTGGAGCTGGTGACGGCGCAGGAGGTGGGCGATGAGATAGAGGCTGTTGGAATCCGGGCCCATGATTTTGAACCATTAAGCAGTGGGGAAGCACTGGAATGGGGGAAAAGAGAGGATGCGAACTTGATTCCGGTGGAAGGTGCGGAGATATCGGAGATGCCGTTTGAGTGGTATGTGACCATGAAGAATCATCTTTGGTGGAAGCTTGAGAAGACGATCCATGTGCATGAAAGTGCCGGACTGGTGCCGAAATATCTGAGGATCAGCCCAGAGGCGATCGTGTTGTTGAGGACAGATCACTAGGATAGTTTGTAAATATTGGTGGTTGGAGATAGAAAAATATGATACAATCATGACAGGCAAAGCTGAAAAAGAGTGAGGTGATAAAATGCCATTGACAAAAATAGAAGTGGAGAATTTTACAGTATTTGAAAAAATGATAATCCCTTTTAATAAAGGCTTGAATGTACTGGTTGGAGAAAATGGTGTGGGAAAAACTCATCTTATGAAATTGGCGTATGCAGCCTGTCAGGCATCCAGGCATGATGTATCATTTTCACAGAAAACAACCATGTTATTTCGTCCAGATCAGTCAAGCATTGGCCGTTTGGCGAATAGAAATAAGAAAGGGTATCATAGGGCGTATGTCTGCGTAGAATCAGATACAGCGAAAATAGACCTTTCTTTTTCCAATAAGACTAAAAAGTGGGATGCTGAAATTGGATTTGAGGAAAAGTGGGAACGCCAGATGTCTGATCTCACTAGTGTTTTTATTCCGGCTAAAGAGATTTTGTCTAATGCATGGAATTTGGATGCCGCAGTCAAGATGGGAAATGTTGAATTTGATGATACTTATCTGGACATTATTGCGGCTGCAAAAGTAGATATTTCAAGGGGTGCAGATTCAGCGGCTAGAAAAAAATATCTTGATATTTTACAGAAGATCAGCGCTGGCAAAGTGACCTTGTATGAAGATCGTTTCTATTTGAAGCCAGGGACACAGGCAAGATTAGAGTTTAATCTTGTGGCAGAAGGATTAAGAAAAATTGCGCTTTTATGGCAGTTGATCAAAAATGGAACTTTGGAGAAAGGATCTGTATTATTTTGGGATGAACCAGAAGCGAATATTAATCCAAAGTATATTCCGGTGCTTGTGGAGCTGTTCATGATGCTGGAGAGTGAAGGGGTTCAGATTTTTGTTTCAACTCATGATTATTTTTTGTCGAAGTATATTGAAGTAAAACGAAATCCAGATAGCCATGTACAATTTATTTCACTGTATAAAGATGAAAACAGTCAGGTAAAATGTGAAATTGCAGAAGCATTCGAATTGTTGGAACATAATGCAATCATGGATACTTTCCGCCAGCTGTACAGAGAAGAAATTGGGGTGGCATTAAGATGATAAAGATACAAGAGTCAGAAATGAGTTTTGGAGAATTTCAAGAGGAGAATTTGTTTCATATTGAAAAATCGAAAATTTATAAAAATCTTGGAGATGGAATCAAGACAGTTGAGTTTATCCTGAGATATGATGAAAAAAGCATTGTATTTTTGGAAGCTAAGAAAAGCTGTCCCAATGTAGCAAAGCGGTATGAAAATGAGAAAAAATCAGAGAAGTTTGAAGAGTATTATACATCTATTGTAGAGAAATTTGTTAATTCATTGCAGGTGTATGTGGCTGCTATCTTGAACCGATATCCAGATGCTTCTGACGTGGGAACGCAATTACAAAAAATGACTAACATGAAAGAAATTCAATTAAAATTTGTGCTGGTGGTAAAAAATGCTGAAGATATTACCTGGTTGGCTGGTCCATTAGCGGAATTGAAAGCCAGATTGTTACAGATAAGGAAAATTTGGAATGTTGAGATTGCAGTTTTAAATGAAGAACTGGCAAGTCAACATGGATTATTATGTTAAAGAAATTGATAAACAACGCCGTCGATCCATAACTGGATCAGACGGCGTTGTTTTCGCATGGTATTTCTCTGTGTTTACGCTTCTCCCATTTTTAAAGTAAGGACTGCTCCGGCTGCGGCAAGAACAACTCCTAAGATCACAGAGCCAATCGTGAGACTGGATAACTGGCTGAATAATCCGGTGTTGTAGAAGATCGCAAATGGGGATGCGATGATCAGTCCAAGGATGGCACAATAAGTCTGAATTCCGAATTTCTCAAACAGGAAGGTGATCAGCTTGGCAATCAGGAAGATACCAAGGAGAACGCCGATCCCGAATGGAATTAAAAGGCAGGCGCCGTTGATAAGTCCGGGCATATCAAAAGCCTTTAAGGAATCTAAGAAGCCCTTGATGGTGTTGATGACGGCATAGTAGTAACCCAGGATCATCATGACCATGGAGCCGCTGACACCGGGGATAACCATGGTGGCGGAGGCGATGACGCCGACTAAGAATAACAGGATCATGGTCATGGGGGTCACGGCAAAGCTGGTAAGCACATCCTGGTTATTTTTGAGCATCGGCAGGAATGCACAGATGGCAAAGAACAGGATAAAGGCTACGGCGCCGCTGATACCGATGGATTTTTTCTGCGTGCGAAGCTCCTTACGAAGCGCCTGGAACAGCACAGGGAGTCCGCCTAAGATCAGTCCTACGAAAGCCATACAGGTCACAAAGGTGTGATGGCTTAACAGGTACTCGATGGCGTAGGTGAAGCCTACGATGCCGATCCCGCAGCCGATGAGCAGTGGCAGCAGGGTGCGGACACTGGATCTCCAGTCCTTTAACAGGTTGGAGACAGAACCGATCAGTTTGTCATAGATGCCAAGGGATACCGCCATGGTACCTCCACTGACACCAGGGATAATGTTGGCAATGCCGATCATGATTCCCTTTAAAATATCCGTAAAAAAGGTCATTTGAATTCCTCCTAAATTCTGGGAAGCCATGAAAATAGAAAGCTTCCTGACAGTCTTCCTTATTATAGTGGGTGGAGCTGGAGATGTCAATAAACGCGGGCGAAACGAAAAATGATTTTATGGACGAAACAAAAAATGATTCATTACAGTTCATGTCGTGCATAAATGTCGTGCATAAATGATTTCCATGGAGACAACCAGGGGATAGTTGTGGTAAAATAGAGGATAGGAGCTAGAAAAAAGTCGGAGGTGAGACGATGAAGCAAAAATACTGTCCATACTGTGACCAGAAAATGAAAATCAGCCACTATTGCCAGGAGTGTCGCAGGATCGTGTGGCAGCCATATGAGCAGAACGTGGATTATTATCTGAATGAACGGCATCCGCAGTCTGAGAAAAACTGTCTGTATCATGATAACACGAAGCAGCCGGAGAAGATGGGGAAGACAAAGCCCAATGTCCCAAAGCCATTGTCGGTATTTATGATTGTGATCGGGCTGTGTGTTGCATGCAATATTTTAGGCAGTATTTTTATGGTGGGACGGAGTGCATTTTACAGCATATCGGATAAGCTTTCTGAGCTAAATCGTCCAGACGAGTCTGTTTCTTCCTATCAGGAACTGACGGATGAAGAGGTAAAGAAGATTGGAGCGGCCTGCAATACCCAGGGGCATTATGATGTGGATCTGGAAGAGGCAGCCAGTGTGCTGCAGGATGCTTTCCATACGATGGGATATTCCTGGAATATGTATCCGTATAGTTATAATGAGACCGACGGGGAATACAACTGGTATCAGACAGAATACGATTACCATGTGGATACGGATGATGAAAATACGAATGGAACGACCGTTGAAATCTGTGCGGACACTGCCACCGGTCAGCTTCATGGAATCTATATCTGGAGCGAGGACGAAAAGCATTTTTTAGATATGGCGGATATTGCCGTAGAAACCATGAAAACTCTGGGCCTTCTGCCAGGAGCCCCGGAAGGCAGGACTTTGTATGCAGAGTCCCTGGAGTATAACCCCTATGAAAGCAGTGAGCCCCGGTATGGCGCAGAGATCGTGGGAGAACCGGGCGGTGGAGGCGATTACTATCAGCTGCGGATCATGGCTCCAGAACAGTAGAACGAATCGTTTACCAGCTGTTTCCCGCATCATACGGCCATAAAAAAGAGGCCATAAAAAATCGGAAAAACAGTATTGAATTTTTGTAAAAAAGTGGTAATATAAGCAGTGGAGGCATAGCTCAGCTGGGAGAGCACATGCATCACACGCATGGGGTCGCAGGTTCGAGCCCTGTTGTCTCCACGTAAATAATAGAATCCGAATCTTTTATCTGTGGATATTTGGTTCGGATTTATTTTTATATTTAAAAGTCAGATTTCGGGGAATTGCCAGGTTTTCCAAAAGATGGAACATGGGCAGTAGAATTTGAAGGAATTCAGCCATTCTGTTGCTGATTTACAGGATAAAAAATTCTAGAATAAAGAAAGAATGTGCGGGGAGGAAATCGTTATGAAACCATGGGAGTACGGAACGCTTAGAGTCAGCGATAATCAAAGATATCTTTGCAATGGAGATCAGCCGTTTTTTTGGTTAGGGGATACAGCGTGGTTGTTGTTCCAACAGTGTAGTATTGAGGAAAGCTATAGGTATCTGAAAAACCGTGCGGATAAAGGATTTACAGTGATTCAGGCGGTGCTTTTACATGAAGTTGGTGGAAAAACGGAGAGCAGTCTTGCAGATGCTGGTGGGGATGTAACAAAGAAAGAATTCTGGGAACATTGCGACCAGGTAATCAAAATGGCAGAAAATCTTGGACTTTACATGGGGCTGTTGCCGGCTTGGGGGGCAGTCGTGAAGCATGGTATTTTAAATACAGATAATGTGAATGAATATGTACATTTTATTGCGGAGCGTTACAAAAACAGTCCCAATGTTATTTGGATTTCAGGTGGAGATATTCGTGGGGACGTGAATCCTGAGTTCTATCAAATGGAAGGAAGATTATTAAAAGAACTGACCCCGAATAAACTGATCGGTTATCACCCATTTGGGAGATGTTCCTCTTCTATGTGGTTTCATAACGAACCATGGCTGGATTTCAATATGTTCCAGTCTGGACATCGCCGTTATGATCAGGCGTCATTAGGAGCATGGGATGATAATGCTATAAAAGAGGGATTCTTTGGGGAAGATAACTGGAGATATGTGGACCGGGATCTTGGTTATCTGCCGAAAAAGCCGACAGTTGATGGAGAACCTTCTTATGAATGGATTTTACAGGGGTTGCATGTGGTAACAGAGCCATATTGGAGAGAATGGGACGTTCGCCGATACGCTTATTGGTCTGTATTTGAAGGTTCCATGGGACATACATATGGAGATAATGCGATTCAGCAGTTTTATAGTGATTTGACAAAGAAAGGTGCTTATGGTGTACGAGAAGTGTGGCAGGAGGCTCTTCATCATGCTGGTTCCGGTCAGATGGGAATTATGCGCCGTCTGATGGAGTCTGTGGATTACCAGAATGGACATCCTGCGGAAGAATTGCTATTGTCTGGGCAGAAAGAACGGTATGAGCGGATTGCGGTATTTGCAGGCGCTGATTATGTATTTGCGTATGATTATCTGGGCGGTGAATTTACTTTGGATTTGAAGCCGTATACTGGAAAGAAACTTTCAGCATGGTGGTTTGATCCGGCAGATGGAGTGTATAGCTATCTGGGAGATTACACAGGAAAAGAGCAGGTATGCGTCAAGCCGATTAATAAGCAGAGAGAAGACAATGACTGGGTATTGGTGATAAAAGCAGAATAAATGTCAGCGAAAAATATGATGGAGGAAACAAAGGTGAAATTGCATGATCTGAAAGTCAACTATCAGAAAAATCCCATGGGAATCGATCTTCATAATCCTGTTTTTTCCTGGAAGATAAAGGAATCCAAGGGAACATGTCAGGATTATTCCAGAGTGTGGATCTCGGAAAATGAAGTCTTTACCAAACTGGTATTTGATAGCGGGGAGAAAAAAGTCAATTCCTGTGGCTTTACACCAGATGTTTTCCTGGAGCCTGGAAAACCTTATTATTGGAAAGTGTTGGTACGTGATGATTCCGGAGAACTGGGGGAGAGTGAAATCGCACAGTTTGAAGGTGGTCATCCAGAGGAAAGCTGGCATGGAAAATGGATCACAGCTCCATTTTCCAGGGAGATTCAGCCGGTATTTTCTAAGTGGGTAGATGTGCCGGAAATTGATGAAATAGAAAAAGCAAGGTTATATGTGTGTGGACTTGGACTTTATGAGGTCTATATCAATGGAAAAAAGGTGGGAGATCAGTTTTTGACTCCTTACTTTACGGATTACCGGTATTGGATTCAGTATCAGACCATGGATGTGAAGGAGTATTTGGAAAAAGGCGAAAATCGAATTGATATCTACCTGGGAAATGGTTGGTATAAGGGGAAATTTGGATACACCAATAAGGGACTTCTGAGGGAATATTATGGAGATCAGTTCCAAGTGCTGGCAGATCTGTATCTCTGGAAGAAAGACGGTGCTTGTCAGGTGCTTGGTACGGATAAGAACTGGTTGGCGTTAAAGTCTCCGTCCGTTTTTTCTGGAATTTATGATGGAGAACTGTATGACGCCAGGATGGAGCGTGTGGTGGAGAAAGTTCCTGAGCGACAGAGACTGCATGCAGTGTTTGCAGAGCCGCCACGAGGAACATTAATGCCAATGGTGGGACTACCGGTTCGGAAAAAAGAAACCTTAAAAGTGAAAAAACTGATCCGTTCAGCAATTGGGGAGACGATTCTCGATTTTGGACAGGAGATCACTGGATGGGTAAGATTTCGATGTCATGTGCCAGAAGGTCAGAAAGTAATACTCCAGTACAGTGAGATCATGCAGGACGGCAAATTTTACCGTGAAAATTTAAGAACTGCTGCAGCGGAATTTTCCTTTATTTCCGCGGGAGTTGACCAGGTGATCCGACCTCATTTTACCTTTTACGGATTCCGGTATGTGAAAGTGACGGGGATGGAAGTAACAGAGAAGAATCTGGGGGATTTTGAGGCTTGGTGTCTGTATTCTGAACTGGAAGAAACCGGACACATGGAAACTTCCAACGAAAAAGTGAACCAGCTGATTCAGAATACCAAGTGGAGTCAGAAGGACAATTTCCTGGATATTCCAACCGATTGTCCGCAACGAGATGAACGTCTTGGATGGACGGGAGATGCACAGATTTTCTGCCCGGCGGCTTCTTATCATATGGAAACGCCTGCTTTTTACCGGAAATATCTGAAAGATATGGCGTATGAGCAGAGAGAAAAACGTGGTGCAGTACCTTATGTGGTGCCAGATGTGCTGACTATTGCCAGACAGATGAATGGCGAACCGGAATTCCAGATGGAAAAAAGTGACTGGGGTGAGGCAGGGGCCAGTGTCTGGGGAGACGCAGCAGTGATGATTCCATGGACACTTTACTCCAGGTATGGTAATCAGAAATGGTTGGAAGAACAGTACGATAATATGAAGCAGTGGATGGATTTCATCATTTTTATGGATGAAACTTACTGTAGCGGAAAACGGATGTGGACTTGTGGTTTCCATTTTGGGGACTGGCTGTCTTTGGATGCGGAAGGGGATAGCAGAGAGGGTGGAACGGATAAATATTATGTGGCAACGCTTTCCTACATGCACTCAGCAGAACTGACGGCGAAAGCAGCAGCAGTGCTTGAAAAAAAAGAAGATGCACAATATTATGGAAGAATTGCCGCTGAGGTAAAGCAGGCGGCCAGAAAAGCATATGTGACGGCGCCAGGAACCCTTTCCATATATACCCAGACGGCCTATGTGCTGGCAATCTGGTTCCAGTTGTTTGAGGAAGAGGAGATGGAGATGGCTGGAAAGTATCTATGTGATCTGTTGAAAAAATATGATGGCCATTTATCTACTGGTTTTGTGGGAACTGCTTATTTGTGTCAGGCATTATCGAAGGTGGGGCATGAGAAGGAAGCTTACGATCTGTTGCTTTACGAGGACTATCCGGGATGGCTTTATGAGGTGAATTTGGGTGCCACTACCATCTGGGAACGCTGGAATTCTCTGATGCCAGACGGAAAAATCAGTAGCACTGGCATGAACAGTCTGAATCACTACGCGTATGGTATTATTGTAGAATGGATTTATGAGCGTGTCTGTGGCCTGAAAATTGGCGAAAATGGCGCCGGCCCCAAATTATTGAAATTTGAGCCACAACCAGATAAACGTTTTAGCTATGTTCATGCGACCTATGAGTCAGTGGCAGGAGCTTACGAGGCTGGATGGGAGTGGAACAAAGATCAGATTCGTTTTTACTTCCAGGTTCCATTTGATTGCCGGGCAGAAGTTGGAATTAAGATTCCAATGAAAGAGATCAAGGTCAATGGTCAATCAGTCAGCGGAATGGAAATGAATCAGATTTATGGAGCGGGAAGTTACATGATAGAAGGAACTGTTTGTTGAAAAGAAAGGGAAGGCGAATGAAAAATCTCTGTATGAGATCTTATCAGAATCCGGTGATAACAGGAATGAATCCAGATCCAAGTATTTGTCGGTCTGCAGATGGAAAAGGGTTTTATCTGGTGACCAGTTCTTTTGAATATTTTCCAGCAGTTCCGTTGTATTATAGTGAAGATCTGGTTCATTGGAAATTAGTGAATTATGTGTTAAAGCGAGAATCACAGGTGAATTTACATCAGGTTCCTCCATCTGGGGGAATCTGGGCTCCCACGATTCGTTGCCATAAAGGCAGGTATTATATGACTACCACGAATCGGACTATGGGTGGGAATTTCTTTGTGTGGACGGATGATCCAGAGGGAGATTGGTCAGACCCAATATTTGTCTGTCTTGGTGGAATAGATCCATCATTTACATTTGAGGGAGATAAGGTTTACTATTACGGGGCTTGTGAAAGCAAAGATGGAACGCCGGGAATCAGTATGATGGAAATTGATATTAAGACAGGAAAACCAAGGTCGGATATTCGTTTTTTATGGGCTGGTAGTGGCGGGCGTTCACCAGAAGCACCGCATATTTACAAAAAAGATGGTTGGTATTATCTGACGATTGCGGAAGGTGGAACCCAATTTGGGCATATGGAGACTGTGGCAAGAAGCAAGGATATCTGGGGACCGTATGAAGCATGTCCGTATAATCCGATTTTGACGAATTTGCATACCCAGAACCCGGAAGTTCAATGTACTGGACATAGTGATTTGGTAGAGGACATCTATGGAAATTGGTGGGCGGTTCATTTGGGAATTCGGATTTCCAGAAAATATATGAGTCATCTGGGACGAGAGACATTTTTGAGTCCGGTCACCTGGACGGAAGATGGTTGGCCATTGATTAATCAAAAAAAATGGGTGGAACAACAGTCAAGTGGGCCACTTCTTCCGGAGTGGAAATCTGAAGAAGCGAGGAAGGAACATTTTCAAGAGGATAATTTAGATTTTTGCTGGAATTATTTGAGAAACCCAGAACTTTGGAGGTATGATTTAAAGAAAAATCCAGGGGCAATTACGATACTTGGTTCTGCGGTTACGATTGATGAATTAGCTTCGCCAACTCTTCTTTGCCAGAGACAGAAAGATTTTCAATGTCAGATTACTTGTTCTTTGGATTTTGAGCCTGAACAGGATGGAGAAGAAGCTGGGCTGGTAATATTTCTTTCAAATGAGTTCTATTATAAATTGGTGAAGAGGCGGGAGTTGGGACAAAGTTTTCTGTTTCTGGAAAAACGGGCGGAAGATATGTGGCAGCAAGCGTTTAAAATTCCAGTGGAAGAAAAACAGCGGTTGCATTTGTCTTGTTTGGCGGATGCGTTGAATTATCATTTTTCATGGGGATATGATGAAGACCATACCAGAGAAGCAGGAATCGCATCAACCAGGTTTTTATCCTGTGAGGTGGCTGGAAGATCATTTACAGGAACCTTTGTGGGGCTGTATGCCAGTGGAAATGGAAAGGAAATGAAAGCTCAGGCTGCGTTTTATGATTTTAAAATGGGATAAAACTTCAAGGAATGTCCGGGAAAATACTTGCCATCCATATGGTTTGGTGTTAAAATATTACAGATGTGCTAAACCCAAAGGACGAAAGCAGAAGAAAAGAAGGAGAGTTAAAGATGTCAGGACATTCGAAATTTGCCAATATTAAACATAAAAAAGAGAGAAACGATGCCGCAAAGGGCAAAATCTTTACCGTAATCGGACGTGAGATCGCAGTAGCAGTAAAAGAGGGCGGTCCAGATCCGGCAAACAACAGCAAGCTCCGTGATGTGATCGCAAAAGCAAAAGCGAACAACATGCCAAACGATACCATCGACCGTGGTATTAAGAAAGCAGCTGGTGACGCAAACTCCGTTAACTACGAAGTACTTACTTATGAAGGATATGGTCCTGGCGGTGTTGCGATCATCGTTGATACACTGACTGATAATAAGAACCGTACCGCAGCGAATGTAAGAAGCGCATTTACTAAGGGTGGCGGAAACGTAGGAACTCCGGGAAGTGTATCTTACATGTTTGATAAGAAAGGTCAGATCATCATCGACAAAGAAGAGTGCGAGATGGATGCTGATGAGCTGATGATGCTGGCTCTGGATGCAGGCGCTGAGGATTTCTCTGAGGAAGAGGACAGCTACGAAGTATACACAGCACCAGAAGATTTCAGTGCAGTTCGTGAAACTCTGGAGAAGGAAGGCGTTCCGATGCTGGAGGCAGACGTTACCATGATCCCACAAACCTGGACAGAGTTAACGGACGAGGAGTCCATCAAGAAGATGAACCGTATCCTGGATCTGTTGGACGATGATGATGATGTACAGGCTGTATATCATAACTGGGATGAATAATCAAAAGAAGATGAAACATTAAGAGAAGATGAAACATTAAGAGAAGATGAAAAATCATGATGGTAATCCATTATGGTTTTTCGTCTTTTGTTTTATCTCAGTCGGAGGTGGGTCTCCGACTGAGATAAACGCTCCGCGAGGATGCGCAAAAATCTTATTTGCTACCTAGCATTTTCAAAGCTTCTATGATAGAATTGACCCGTAAAATTTTCACAGAAATGTCAGGAAAGCAGAGGCAGGATGATGAAAGCATTGAAAAGAGAGGCTTATTGGTTAGGCAGAAGCGTGATGATGTCGCTGTTGGTGAATCTGTTCATAGAGTCAGCCAGCAGGAAGTCCATATTCGCAGCTGTAGGCTATCTGGTGCTGCATCCTGTCATTTTTTTGCTTAACGGTCTGATCGTTCTGCTTCCTTATATGCTTGTTTTTCTGACCAGAAGACGGTATTTTGTCATGGCAGCGGTTTCCATGGTCTGGTGTTGTGCAGGTGTTGTGAATGGATTCCTTCTGACCTTCCGGACAACGCCATTTACAGCGGCTGATTTAAGGTTGATCAAGTATGCCCTGAATATGCTGACCATGTACATGACATGGTGGCAGATCATTCTGGCTGCAGCAGGGATCATCAGTGCTGTTCTGGCCTGCGTCTGGTGTTACCGGAAAGCACCGGTGATAGAGAAAGGTTTAAATTTGCCGGTAAAGGTGGCGGTGGCAGCTGCCAGTCTGGTGGTCGTGATCGGAACGGTCAGTCTTGCGATGGGAACAGGAGTTCTGGCGATCCATTTTGGCAATATTGGACAGGCGTTCCGCAGTTACGGATTTCCATACTGTTTTTCTGTTTCATTGTTTCACACAGGAATTTCAAAACCAAAAACCTATGATGTGGAAACCATGACCCAGATTGAAAAGGAACTGTCCGGGGAACAGGCATACACTTCGACCCAGGGGCAGAAGCCGAATGTGATCATGCTCCAGCTGGAGTCTTTTTTTGATCCGCTCCAATACCGAAATTATGAATTTCAGAATGATCCGGTGCCATTTTTCCGTTATCTGAAAGACAAATATCCGTCAGGCTATCTGTCGGTTCCGTCAGTGGGGGCAGGTACTGCCAATACAGAGTTTGAGTGTATTACTGCCATGAATCTGGACTTTTTCGGACCGGGAGAGTATCCATATAAGACGGTGCTTCAGAAAACATCGTGCGAGAGTGTGGCTTTTGATTTAAAGGAACTGGGATATGGAGCTCATGCGATCCATAATAATGAAGGAACCTTTTATGACCGGCATAAAGTATTTTCCCAATTAGGATTCGATACCTTTACGCCAATTGAATATATGTACAACGTGGAGCGAAATCCTACCGGATGGTGTAAGGACAAGATTCTGATCGGGGAAATCGAAAAAAATCTGAATTCCACAGATGGACCGGATTTTATTTATACCATTTCCGTACAGGGACACGGGGCATATCCGGATTTTGAGTATTATTGCAGTCAGGTCAGTGAGATGGACCAGTTTATACAGAATCTGGTGTTTGCTTTAAATAGAAGAAAAGAACCTACAGTTTTGATCATGTATGGGGATCATCTCCCTGGCTTTTCATGGGAAGCGGCAGATATGAAGAACAATTCTCTGTTCCAGACCCAGTATGTAGTCTGGAACAATCTGGGACTTCCGATCGTACACAGAACCGTGGAAGCCTATCAGTTAGCTTCTTATGTGTTGGAAATGCTGGATATCCATGAGGGAACCATGGTACGCTATCATCAGGGATATCTGACCGGACAGATAGGAGATAAGCAGCAGTATCTGGATGATATGAAGCTTTTGGAATATGATATTTTATATGGCAAGCATGATATTTATGAGGGCAATAGTCCATTTCAGGCAACGAACCTCCATATGGGTATTGATCCCATTGAAGTGACGAAAGTGGTTTACGAGGAACCGGACCTTCTGATATTTGGTGAAAATTTTAACGAATATTCGAAGGTGTTCCTGGGGGACAAACAGTTAGAAACCACCTATGTATGGCCGGAACTGATCCTGGTGCGGGATGTTGCCAGGGATACCTATCGGAAAGAAAAAGATACACTGTCTGTAAAACAGGTGGGGAAAGACAAGGTTCCGCTGGGGGAGGCACAGATCCGGCTGCCATGAGGGAGAAGCGTGCGCACAGTCATATGCGATGATGATGAAAAGCTTTGCAGGATACTTCAGATATTTTTGGAGGAGTATGGAGAGAGCAGGGGAATTTCCGTGGATGTGGAGGTATTTTCGGACGGGGAAATTCTTTTGCAGCAATTAGAGACAGGAAAGCAGTATGATCTGTTATTTCTGGATATTATTATGAAACATGTAGATGGAATCCGGGTGGGAGAGTTTGTCCGCAATCGAATGGAAGACTTTCATACCCGGATTCTTTATATGTCCGGCAGTAAGGAGCATCTGCTGGAATTGTTTGACAGCCAGCCGGTTGGATTTTTGGAAAAGCCATTGACAAGGGAGAAAGTGAACTCCGGCATGGACCGGATTCTGCGGCAGATGGAGGAAAACAGCTTTTGTTACCGGAGCGGAAGGATCTCCAGGCAGGTTCCATATCGGGAGATCCTGTATTATGAGAGCTGTGGCAGGAAAGTACTGGTGCATACAAATGACGGGATCTATGAATATTTTGGAAAATTGTCCCAGATCATGGACCAGGGGCTTCCGTCTAATTTTCTGTGTATCCACAAATCTTATATCGTTAACCTGGATCATGTGGGGGAGATCCATAGGGATTGTATGTATCTTCCGGAGAAAAATCGATGGCTGTCTATCAGCAAGATCCATCGGAGACAGGTCGAGATCGCAGCAGAAGAGCATCGGACCGTTTGAAATTGAGGATGGGAATGAAAAAAGGGACTGGTTTTTCGTGAACCAGTCCCTAAAAAAATCAGCGTACAGCGTGAATGATTATACTGACCCGTTTATAGATCAGAGCGGTGATCAGGGAAACGATAAATCCTTTCACCAGGTTAAATGGAGCAACTGCCAGGAACACGAAGGTCCATACGTTGCAGATCGCCGGGTTAATGGCTGCACCGGCAGCGATGATGGTGTCTAATGGCATAAAGTTGGAGTAGAACGGCAGCATGACCAACGCATTTAAAACAGCGCCCACGACAGCCATGATCATGGTTCCTGCGACCATGCCGACGATGGCGCCTTTTTTGGTTTTCTTGAATTGATAGATCAGTCCGGCTGGCAGAATCAGGGAACAACCGATGCAGACATTGGCAAATTCACCTACAAATCCGGTGGAAGTCGGTTTTAAGACTAATTTGACTAAGATTTTTACAAGCTCGATCACCGCGCCAGCCACAGGTCCTAAAGAGAAAGTACCGATCAGAACCGGGATCTCGCTGAGATCCAGAGTGTAAAAGGATGGAGCGATGAATGGAATCGGGAAGTCGAAAAGCATCAGGACAGCGCTCAAAGCACCGAACATGCCCATTAAGACGACGTTTTTGATTGATAACAGATTGTGTTGTTTCATAAGATGATCCTCCTAAATGAAATATGATGCAACGATACGGAATCGTTACAAGGTAGTTAAGTTCGTCGTGAGGATGCTGTAAGAAAGAATGTGCCTTGGCACATTCTCGCGCCTGCGGCGGGTCGCTTTAGCGATATTCTTCCACTCCGCCGCAGTGCGATCCTTAGCGGAGCGTTTTTTATGTCATAGGGCGAAGTTTCCTATGACATAAAAAAAGCCCCGGGAAAATAGACCCGGGGCATTATGGTATACGAAAATACAGCAGTTCCTTCTCTCATCCAGACTATACTGTCGGTTCTGGAATTACACCAGATCAACTGTCATAAAAAGCTATGGCAGGTCGCGGACTATACCGCCGGTGGGGAATCACACCCCGCCCCGAAGAACTTATGAAATTTGACGTAGGCAATTATAGTACATACGAAATGAAAAATCAAGTATTTTTATTTTTTGAAATTCAAACTATAATGATAATATGACGTTGGGGTCAAAAGCTTTTGACCCATCTGATACCGAATTGCAGGAAGGTAGAGCAATCCATTGGAGTGAACAGATTGTTTGGATTATAACGATAAAGGAGGGATTCCATGAAGAAGAAACTGAGAAGTCTGCTTCGGATCGTGTTTGGCCGGACAGCCTTTATGCTGTTATTTATCATGTTACAGCTGGCATTCTTTTTTGGGATCGTTCACTGGATCAGCAGTGAATATTCTCTGATCTCATACGCAGGACTTCATCTGTTAGGTACGCTGACCTGTATTTATATCTATAATAAGCCGGAAAATCCAAGCTTTAAGCTTTCCTGGATCATTCCGGTGCTGGCATTTCCGGTTTTTGGAACGTTACTGTATCTTTATGTGGAACTGGAGATCAGTGGACGGATCATTTCCAAACGGGCGAACCGGCTGGTGAAAGAATCACGGATCTATCTGCAGCAGGATCAGAAGGTGCTTTCCCATCTGGAAGACGAGGATGATCGTCTAAGTGGTCTGGCTAATTATGTGGGAGAGTTTGGTGGATTCCCTGTTTATGAAAACTATACGGCAGAGTATTTTCCAAGTGGAGAGCAGAAGTTTGAACGTCTGAAGGAAGAGCTGGAAAAAGCCCGGAAGTTCATTTTTATGGAGTATTTTATTGTAGAACACGGTGTTATGTGGGATACGATTCTGGAAATACTGGAAAGAAAGGCAAAAGAAGGGGTAGAAGTCCGGTTTATGTATGACGGCATGTGCTCCATCGCCCTTCTGCCATACCACTATCCGAAGATTTTGGAGGCCAAAGGCATTCATTGCCACGCCTTTGCGCCCATTAAACCGGCATTGTCCACGTATCAAAACAATCGTGACCATAGAAAAATCGTGGTCATTGACGGTCACACGGCATTTACCGGCGGAGTTAATCTTGCAGACGAGTATATCAATGTGAAGGAACGTTTCGGCTATTGGAAGGATGTTGCCGTGATGATCAAGGGCGAAGCAGTAAAGAATTTCACGATCATGTTTTTGCAGATGTGGAATATCTGGGAGAAAACGCCGCTTGATTATGAAAAATACTTAAGCCATGATCTGCCGCAGCAGATCGAGGGGCGCAGATCTGAGGGCTTTGTGCTTCCTTATGGTGATTCTCCGCTGGATCATGAGCCGGTCGGGAAGATGGTCTATTTGGACATTCTAAATACAGCTAAGAAATATGTCCATATCATGACTCCATATCTGATCCTGGATGATGAGACGATCAATGCCCTGCGCTATGCTGCAAAACGGGGAGTGGATGTGAAGATCATCATGCCGGATATCCCGGATAAGAAATATGCATTCCTTCTGGCACACACGTATTATCTGGAACTGATGGATGCAGGAGTGCAGATCTACCAGTTCCGGCCCGGATTTGTACATGCCAAGGTATTTACCAGTGATGATACGAAGGCCGTGGTGGGCAGTATTAATCTGGATTTCAGAAGCCTGTACCATCATTTTGAGTGTGCAGCCTTCATGTATAAGAATCAGGTAGTAGGTGATATAGAGAATGATTTTCAGAGTACACTGGAGAAATGCCGCAGGATCGGACCGGAAGAGATTTTCCATGCACCGTTATGGAAAAAATTGGCAGGCACGATATTGAAGCTGATCGCGCCAATGATGTAGCGCCCAGAAAAAACAAGCGCCACCGTCCGGTGGCATTTGTTTTTTCTGGGGCGCTAACGAACGGGTCGTCTGCGCCAGCAGACAATCGAGCGCGTAAAGCGCGTGCCCGTGAGTCTTTACGCCATGGCTGACAACATCGTTATATGGCGCTAACCAGAGTAAGAAAGAGAGGAAATGACAACGATGATCAACGCAGCTTTAGTTCTGGAGGGCGGCTCCCTTCGCTGTATGTTTACATCCGGAGTGTTAGACGTTTTTGTGGAGCAGGGCATCGAAATGTCCTATGTGAACGGTGTTTCTGCAGGTTCCATGTGTGGGCTGAATTATATCGCCAGGCATGTAGGCAGGAATCTGGAGATCAATACCCACTATCTCCATGACCGCCGTTATATCAGTATGAAGAATATGCTGAAGAAACGGCTGATCTTCAATTTTGATTTTTTGTTTGGCGAGTTAAGCCACGAACTGGTGCCATTTGATTATGAGACATTTGAAAATTCCCAACAGATCTTCGAGGCGGTTGCTACCCGCTGTAAGACCGGAAAGCCTGAATATTTTACCAAAGGTAAATGCAGCGATATCTATAAGGCAGTGGAGGCTTCTTCCAGTATGCCCCTGTTATCCCGCATGGTGACTCTGGATGGCAAAAAATATCTGGATGGCGGTATTTCCATGCCGATCGCCTATGAGCGCCCCATGGAGCTTGGATATGATAAGATCGTGCTGGTGCTGACACGGGAACAGGGATACCGCAAGCATCAGGAGGGCAGATGGATGAAGCGGGCTTATGACCGTTATTTTGCACCTCTTCCGAGTCTGCGCCAATCCCTGCGTGACATTCCGGAACGCTATAACCGGATCCAGGAGGAGTTAGACCGTCTGGAAGCAGAGGGAAGGATCTTTATCATCCGCCCGGACCATCCGGTAGAGGTGTCCAGACTGGAGCAGGATGTTCATAAGATCCAGGCACTCTACGATGAGGGACGCCGGATCGCCCTGGAGCAGCTTCCGGCTTTAAAGAACTATCTGGAACTGCCACAGTAGAAAACTCAAAAAAGATATTGGGGTCAAAAAGTAATAAAAATAAAATTTCATCACAGAATGAACACAGAATGAACACAAACGCCTGTTAAAGTTATCGGCAGATAACTAGCAACGAACGGTTGAAAAGGAGTTTGTAGATGAAAAAGACAGTGAGATTCATGACTTCCGTTGCCGCAGTTGCCGTAGCTACTGCGGCAATTCCATTTTCTGCGGAGGCGTCCAGTAACTTTGAGATGAGAAAAAAAGTGGTTACTTTAAGCGGTATCGTGACCAGCAAAGACACGAACCAGTACATAACCAGAGGGGAATTTGCCAGAATGCTGGTCAACGCTTCTTCGTATAAAGAGTCTGCTTCAGCGACCACTTCCATGGCAGTTTTTAACGATGTTCCGGCATCCAACGAGTATGCCTCTTATATTCGCATCGCGACCAATAACGGCTGGATGAAAGCCTATCTGGGCGGTCAGTTTAAGCCGGATCAGCAGATCACCCTTCAGGAGGCGGCAAGAGGCGTGTTGGCCCTTCTTGGCTACACCAACGATGATTTTGCAGGAGACCAGAATGGAGCCCGCTGGAATAAATATACAGCCCTGGATCTTGGAAATGAGATCAGCAAACAGTCTGACGAGGTTCTGACCTGGACGGATGCGGTTAACCTGTTCTATAACACACTCTGCGCCGATACAAAGAATGGAACGGCGTATGCGAAGACCTTAGGCTATGAGATGAGCTCTGATGGTGAGGTCAACGCCCTGTCCTTGATGGATAACACCATGAAAGGACCAAAGTTAGTGAAGAGAAGCCATCGGATGGACGATGCAGTGCCATTTGACTTATCGGACGCTACCCTCTATCTGGATGGTAAGATCTCCACGTTAAGCGCTGTAAAACAGGCAAAGGATAACGGATTTGTAGTTCTATATTACAACACCAACAGTAAGACTGTCTGGGCATACAGCTCCGAGGAGATCGGCGGTACCAATCAGACCGGTAAAGTGGCAATCGAAGGTGAGATTACCGGAATATATTATAATTCTACCGATGTGATGACACCAAGCAGCCTCCAGCTTGACAATGATGAGAATGTTCAGTTTAAGCTGTCCAGCTCTGACGTTCAATTTGCATTTTCTATTTACGGCGATTATCAGGTCGGCGATAAAATTGTCCTGATCTGTGACGCCACCACCAATGCAGATGGCGATGTGTCCTATACGGTTGTTGATTATGTAGAATATTAAGAGGTACGAAAACATGGCTAAATTCAAGTTCCCCATACATCTTCCAGATAGCATCCGGGAAAAATTCCCAAAAAATGGTGGAAAGAAAAACTGGAAAAAACTGACCAGAAAACAGAAAGGAATCCGTATCGGAGCCGGGATCGCTGTGATTCTGGTCGGCTGCATGATCATTTTTACGATGGGAAAAGGCAAGAAAGCCAGCACAGAGGCTTCCGGGCAGCGGACAGCTACGGTTCAGCGCATGGATATCACATCCTCTCTTTCTTCCTCCGGTACGTTATCTCCAAAGGATACTTACAGCATCACTTCTCTGGTTTCCGGTGAAGTCATTTCTGCAGATTTTGAGGAAGGCGACCAGGTGGAGAAGGGGCAGGTGCTTTATGTGATCGACTCTTCTTCCATGGAATCGGAGTTAAGCTCTGTCCAGAATTCTCTGGAGCGGAATCAGGAATCCTATGATCTGGCAGCGGAGGATTACAATGAGGCAGTGGAGAAATACAGTGGAAATACCTACAAATCCACAGAAAGCGGCTATATCAAGACTCTTTACATAAAAGCAGGTGATAAAGTAGGAGCCAACACCCAGATCGCGGATATCTACAATGACAAACTCATGAAGCTGCGGGTGCCATTTTTAAGCATGGACGCAGGTAATATCGGTGTAGGAAATCAGGGCGTGATCACGCTTTCTGACACGGGAGAACAGCTTTCCGGAACTGTGATCGCGGTGGCAAATATGGAAGAAACATTGTCCGGTGGCCAGGTAGTCCGCTATGTCACATTCCAGGTGGAGAATCCGGGAGGACTGACAGAGAATATGTCTGCTTCGGCGCAGGTAGGCGATTTCCTGTGTGCCCAGGAGGGAACCTTCAGTGCAACCTTAGACAAGATCATGGTTGCAGATCTGGCTTCCAGTGCGGAGGTAGAGAGTCTCCTGGTCAATGAAGGGGATTATGTCAGCAAGGGAAGTGCCATTTTCAAAATGACACAGAAAACAGGTGATAATCTGATTCGCAGCTACAAAGATGCCATGGATAAGGCTAAGGAAAGCTTAGAGTCTGCACAGAGCAAGCTGGAGAGTACACAGGATAATTATGATAATTATACCATCACGGCCCCCATTTCCGGAACTGTGATCACCAAGACCGTGAAAGCAGGAGATAAGATCAACGCAGGCGGCAACAGCACGGTAACGCTGGCGACCATCTATGATCTGTCAGAGCTGACCTTTGAGATGTCTGTGGATGAGCTGGATGTGCAGAATGTCCAGGTAGGCCAGACGGTAGAAGTGACGGCGGATGCTTTTGGGGATCAGACCTTCAGCGGTAAAGTGACCAATGTCAGCCTTGCAAGCTCCTATTCCAACGGTGTGACCAACTATCCGGTAACAGTTACCATGGATGAGGTGGGAGGCCTGCTTCCGGGCATGAATGTGGATGGCAATATTATTCTCGATCAGGCAGAGGATGCTTTAGTGATTCCGGTGGATGCCCTGATGCGTGGAAACAAGGTCTATGTGAAGGATGCTTCTGCTACAGAGCAGCAGGGCAATGTACCGGCTGGATTTAAGTCAGTGGATGTGGAGACCGGGCTTACCAATGATGATTATGTAGAGATCGTAAGTGGTTTATCGGAAGGCGATGAGGTCTATGTGGCAGAATCCACGGTTTCCAGCAATCAGATGATGATGCCTGGCGGCAATATGGGCGGCATGGGCGGAGGTCCTGGCAGTGGCGGTCAGGGAGGTCCTGGCGGCGGTGGCAGCGGTCAGGGAGGCCCAGGCGGTGGCCGTCCATAGGAACCTCCGGCCGGATCATGAAAGATGGAGGTAGAACATGGCAGAGCCATTGATCGAATTGAAGAATATCTATAAAATTTATCATATGGGCGATGAGGAGGTCCGGGCCAGCGATGGCGTCAGCCTCTCCATTGACCGGGGAGAGTTTGTGGCCATTGTCGGTAAATCCGGAAGTGGTAAATCAACCCTGATGAATATCATCGGCGCCCTGGATGTGCCGACAGAGGGCGAATATATCTTAGGCGGCGAGGATGTCAGCGAGATGAGCGACGACCAGCTTGCACAGATCCGGAATAAGATGATCGGATTTATTTTCCAGCAGTACAACCTGCTTCCTAAGCTGAATCTGCTGGAGAATGTGGAGCTGCCATTGTTATATGCCGGAGTGTCTGTCCAGGAGCGCAAGGAGCGGGCCTTAAAATCGTTAGCAAAGGTTGGACTGGAGGAAAAATGGAAAAATCTGCCCAACCAGTTATCCGGCGGCCAGCAGCAGAGGGTTTCCATTGCCAGGGCACTGGCGGGAGACCCGTCCCTGATCCTGGCGGATGAGCCCACCGGCGCGCTGGATTCCAGAACCAGCCGGGAAGTATTAAATTTTTTGAGACAGTTAAACGAAGAAGGAAATACCATCATCATGATCACCCATGATAATTCCATTGCCTTAGAGGCAAAACGGGTGGTACGGATCAAGGATGGTAAGATCAATTTTGACGGAGATGTGAAAGACTATGCTGCAATCATTCAAGCTGGCAATTAAAAGTATACGGAGCAACAAAATGCGGTCGTTTCTGACCATGCTTGGTATCATCATCGGTGTTGCTTCGGTCATTATCTTAGTAAGTCTGGTCAATGCCTATATGTCCTATATGACAGAGAGCTTTGCCAGTCTGGGAACCAATCAGATCTCTGTCAACATGATCAATCTGTCATCCCGTTCCGTATCAGTGGATGAGATGTATGAGTTTTATGAGGAGCATACGGATCTGTTTGACCATATGACTCCTATGGTATCGGTAAGTACCACCGTAAAGCATAGCAGTGATACCATGTCCTCCACCAGTGTCAGCGGAGTGAGTGAAGACTATCTGGCGATCAAGGACTATGATCTGGTCCAGGGACGGAACATCCAGTATTCAGATATTACCTCCAGACAGAAGGTCTGTGTGATCGGCTATTATGTGGCCAGCGAGCTGTACGGAAGTCCGGAGAAGGCCATTGACGAGACCATCAAGATTGGCGGATATGCTTACCGGGTGGTCGGTGTGGTGGAACGTCAGGATGATTTAGAAGATGGCGGAACCGATGATTTTGTATGGCTGCCATATAGCTGTGCCGTTAAAATGGCCAGAAATGCCAACATCAACAACTATACCTTTACGATCATGGATCTGACTACAGCATCGGAGGCTACGGCTCTGATCGAGAATTTCCTTTATGAAACCTTTAAAGATGATGATCTTTACAATGTGACCGCCATGAGCGAGATGCTGGACTCCTTAAATTCCATGATCGCTATGGTATCTGCCGGACTTGGCGGTATTGCAGGAATCTCCCTTCTGGTAGCCGGTGTGGGCGTTATGAATATTATGTTAGTGTCTGTCACGGAGCGTACCCGTGAGATCGGTATCCGGAAAGCCTTAGGAGCCAGAAAAAGCGTGATCTTACAGCAGTTTGTGATCGAGGCGGCAGTGCAGAGCGCCATGGGCGGTATCATCGGCATCATCATTGGAAGCATCGCGACTACAACCGTTGGAAAACTGGCTGGCTTGAATGCTACGCCAACCCCGATGGCAGTGATCGTGTCCTTCAGTGTTTCTGTTGCCATTGGCCTGTTCTTCGGCTATATGCCGGCAAGACGGGCGGCAAGCCTGAATCCAATCGATGCGCTGCGGAGCGAGTAAATTTGCATTATCATCCTTCAGGTGGTATACTCTGGAAAAAAGAGGACCATCTGGAGGATTTTTTGATTATGAAAGTTGTGGATATGCATTGCGATACGATCGCAGAGATCTATGAAAGAAGAAAAAAGGGTGAAAACTTTGATTTAAGAAAGAATGGACTGCATCTGGATCTGGAGAAAATGAAGAAAGGGGATTATTTTTTACAGAATTTTGCCCTGTTTACGGCTCTTAAGAATGTTGAACGTCCTTTTGAACACACCTGTCGTCTGGCAGAGACCTTCTATGAAGAAATGGAGGCCAACAAGGACCTGATCGGCATGGTAAAAACTTATGAAGATATTGAGGAAAACTGGAAGAAGGGGAAAATGTCCGCCCTGCTTACTATCGAGGAAGGCGGTGTCTGTCAGGGTGATCTGATGCTTTTGCGTTTCTTTTATCATCTGGGTGTCCGTATGATGACGCTGACCTGGAATTATCCCAATGAGCTGGGGTATCCGAACCGCCTGGCATCGAACAGCAGCTATTTCCCATCCGATGGATGGGATGACACCGTACATGGACTGACAGAAAAAGGAATCCAGTTCGTGGAGGAGATGGAGCATCTGGGCATGATCGTGGATGTTTCCCATCTGAATGATGCCGGTTTCTGGGATGTGATCCGGTATACGAAAAAACCATTTGTTGCCAGCCATTCCAATGCCCGCGCCCTGGTTCCGGATTGTCCAAGGGATCTGACTGATGACATGATCCGTGCGTTATCGGAGCGTGGTGGTGTTGCCGGAATCAACTATTTTCCGCCATTTTTAAGCGCTCAGGATCCGAAAGCAGACAGAAGTGCATATCAGAGCCGAATCTCAGATATGATCCGTCATATGAAGCATATGAAACAAGTAGGCGGCATCCAGTGCATCGGTCTGGGATCTGATTTTGATGGGATACACGGAGATCTGGAGATGAAAGACGGTTCTGAGCTTCCAAAACTGGAATGGGCTATGCGGAAAGAAGGATTTACGGAAAGTGAGATCGAGGCGGTATTTTATGGAAATGTGCTGAGAGTTTATAAAGAAGTGTTATAATAGAAAATAGTACGAAATCGTTATGAAAAAGAATCCTGCAAGCAGGATTCTCCGCCTGCGGCGGGTCGCTTTAGCGACAATAAAACAGCTGTGATAATCCGAGTAAGGGGAAATAATGAATCATTGATTGGCAGTAATCAGATTTAACATGCGGATTATATACGGCTGTTTTATTGTTTTATTTTCTTTATTGGGGTTTTGGTACAGTCCATATTGTAAATGGAATGCAAGAAAAATTCAAATACAAAAAATATTATATAATCTATAAGAAAAATCTTATTGAAAACGCTTACAACAAATTTCCGGCACTTTAACACTTTAAAATCATTGAAATTTAAAGCCATATAACGTTGACGTATCAAAAGATTTGTAGTAGAATATAGAAAGATCGTAGCTGTGAAGGGACTGAACAGTTACAAAATCTTGAAGAAAGAACGGGGAGAGCAATTATGAAGAAAACAGGAAAACTTTTATCAATGATTCTTGCAGGAACCATGGCACTGTCCATGGCTGGATGTGGCAGCAACACGGCAGAGACTACTGCGGCAGCAACAGAAGCGGCAAAAACAGAAGCAGCTTCTGAGTCCGCAGCAGAGACCACTGCAGAGGCAGCAGGTGCAGCGAGTGACAAAACCTACAAGATAGGCATCTGCCAGCTGGTACAGCATGATGCGTTAGACGCAGCAACAAAGGGCTTTAAGGATGCCCTGACAGAAGCATTTGGTGATGCGGTCACGTTTGATGAGCAGAATGCCCAGGGTGATTCCAATACCTGTTCTACCATTATTAACAGCTTTGTATCCGATAACGTAGACCTGATCCTTGCCAATGCAACACCGGCATTACAGGCAGCACAGGCCGGAACCAATGAGATCCCGATCCTGGGTACTTCCGTTACCGAGTATGGCGTGGCATTAGGAATCGATGGATTTGATGGTACCGTAGGCGGCAACATTTCCGGTACTTCCGATCTGGCTCCACTGGATGAGCAGGCAGCGATGTTACATGAGCTGTTCCCGGATGCAAAGAACGTAGGATTGTTATATTGCTCCGCAGAGGCAAACTCCCAGTATCAGGTAGATACCGTGAAGGCAGCTCTGGAAGAGCTTGGATATAGCTGTGAGTACTATGCGTTCTCTGACTCCAACGATCTGTCCACCATCGCAACCAAGGCAGCTTCTGAGAGCGATGTACTTTATGTTCCGACCGATAACACAGCAGCTTCCAACACAGAGATCATCAACAACATCTGCCAGCCGGCAGGCATTCCGGTGATCACAGGCGAAGAGGGTATCTGCTCCGGATGCGGTGTAGCAACTCTTTCCATCAGCTACTACGATTTAGGTGTGGCAACTGGTAAGATGGCAGTAAAGATCTTAAATGGTGAGTCTGACATCTCTGAGATGCCGATCGAGTATGCACCACAGTTCACAAAGAAATATAACCCAACGATCTGTGAAGCATTAGGAATCGAGGTTCCATCCGATTATGTAGCAATCGGTGAATAATCATCATACAAAAGTAATACAAGACAGCGTGAATAGAAGCAGCGGAAGAGAAAAAGCCTTTCGCTGCCTTTTCGCTAAAAAGAGTGCTGCTTGGCGGCATTACCACAAAAGGATGAGGTGAAAAAGATGAATATTATGAGTTTGGTGAATGCTTTGCCGGGAGCGGCGGCGCAGGGTCTGATCTGGGGAATCATGGCAATCGGAGTTTACATTACTTACCGGATCCTGGATTTTGCGGATCTGACTGTGGACGGTTCTTTATGTACCGGCGGCGCAGTCTGCATTATGCTGATGTTGAAGGGGTGCAACGTCTGGGCAGCTATGGCCGGCGCCCTGGTTGCGGGTATGTTAGCTGGTTTTGTGACTGGATTTTTCCATACATTCATGGGAATTCCGGCAATTTTATCTGGTATTTTAACACAGCTTGGTCTGTGGTCCGTGAACTTGAAAATTATGGGAAAGGCGAATCAGGCCATCAATGTAGACAAATACAAGCTTTTGGTGTCCCTGCGTTTTATTAAGAACGTCCCTTTCTATAAAAATACGATCCTTCTTGTGGCAGTGATCATCGTAGTGCTGATCGCAGTTCTGTACTGGTTCTTTGGAACTGAGATGGGATGCTCCCTGCGTGCTACCGGATGCAATGACAAAATGGCAAGAGCACAGGGAATCAACACCGATTTCAGCCGTGTTCTTGGTCTGATGGTATCCAATGGTCTTGTAGGACTTTCTGGTGCACTGCTTGCCCAGTACCAGGGCTTTGCCGATATCAACATGGGCCGCGGCGCCATCGTCATTGGTCTGGCTGCAGTAATCATCGGAGAGGCGATCTTCGGCAAGATCTTCCATAACTTTGCACTTCTGTTATTCAGTGTCAGCCTTGGTTCCATCGTTTACTATCTGGTTTTACAGGTAGTGATCTGGATGGGTATCGATACCGATTTATTAAAACTCCTTTCCGCAGTGGTAGTTGCCATTTTCTTAGCAATTCCGGTATGGAAAGCAAGATATTTTACAAAACCTGTGAAAAAAGGAGGAAAAAACTAATGCTGCAGATCAAAGAAATATCCAAGACCTTTAATCCAGGAACGGTGAATGAGAAAAAAGCGCTTCGTTCCCTGAGCCTGACGCTGGCAGATGGGGATTTTGTAACCGTGATCGGTGGAAATGGAGCTGGCAAGTCAACACTTTTAAATGCCATTGCAGGAACCTGGTTTGTGGATGAGGGAAAGATCCTTCTGGATGATAAAGATGTTACCGGACTTCCGGAATATAAGCGTGCCAAATTCCTGGGCCGTGTGTTCCAGGACCCAATGAATGGAACGGCTGCCACCATGGAGATTGAAGAGAACCTGGCGCTGGCATTCCGTAGAGGCGACAAGCGTACCTTGAGGATCGGAATCACCCAGGCAGAGCGGAAGATGTACCGGGAAGTCCTTGCAAGACTGGGGCTTGGTCTGGAAAACCGTATGACCTCCAAGGTAGGACTGCTTTCGGGTGGACAGAGACAGGCACTGACCCTTCTGATGGCTACCTTAAAGAAACCAAAGGTATTGCTTTTGGATGAGCATACCGCAGCTCTGGATCCGAAAACTGCGGCAAAAGTCCTGGATACGACAGAAGCAATCGTCAATGAAAATCATCTGACCACGCTGATGATCACTCATAACATGAGGGATGCCATTCAGATCGGCAACCGCCTGATCATGATGAACAATGGTCAGATCATCTACGATGTGGCAGGAGAGGAAAAGAAGAAACTGACGGTAGAGGATCTGCTTCGTAAATTTGCGGAGGCCAGTGGTGAAGAATTTGCCAATGACCGGATGATGCTGGCAAAATAGTCTGTTCAACAGGTGTTGGAACTGTCATTTCAAAAGGTAGAAATGACAGTTCTTTTTTTGGGCTAATGAAAATGCTGTGATGATTCTTTTCATGGGATCAGGATTTCTGGTTGCGGGATGGAAAATCCTGCGTTAGAATGAAACATATTTGATTTTGAAACTGGAACAAGGGAGAATGGGAGAAAAATCTATGACAATAGCCGTTGCAATCACCTTAAGCCAGGGGACCTTTGCCATGACCGGCTTAAATGGTGGGCTTGTGATCCAGTGGAATCTGGTGCTGGTGGCGGCGATTCTGGGATTTTTCATCGGATAGGAGGAGAGAGTATGAATTTTAACAATCTGTTCAATATGCAGGGCATGCTATTCGCCGTGATGCTTTTGGGATTGTTTTTGAGAAAAAAAGGGATGATCACCGATGAGGGAAAAGCCCTTTTGACGGATCTGGTCATTGATGTGACGTTGCCGGCCAGTATTTTAAAGGCATTCCAGATTGAATTTTCCATGGATATTTTAAAAAGCTGCATTGTGATCTTTATTCTGGCTATTGTGATCCAGATCTTTTCCTGGGCGGTTGGATTTGTGCTGTATCCGGGCTTTGACCCGAAGCATAAGAAAGTGCTTCAGTATGCTACCATCTGTTCTAATGCAGGAATCCTGGGAAATCCGATTGCAGAAGGAATCTTCGGTTCCATGGGACTTTTGTATGCATCTGTTTATCTGATCCCGCAGAGGACATTTATGTGGTCCCTGGGACTGACTTATTTTACCGAATGTCCAGATAAAAAGACTCTGGCGAAAAAGGTACTGACCCATCCGTGTATTCTGGCAGTGTTTTTCGGATTTATCCTGTTGATCACTCAGGTACAGCTTCCAGGTGTGGTCAACCAGACGATCAAAACACTGGCCAATGCCAACACGGCTACCTGTATGATCCTGATCGGCTCGATTCTGGCCGGTGTACCCTTCAAAAGCCTGGCTGGGAAAGATACGCTGTACTATTCCTTTGTCCGTCTGATCCTGATGCCGCTTCTGATCTGGGGCGGATGCCGCCTGACCGGGATTGACAGCCTGGTGACCAACATCTCCGTGGTATTAGCAGGAATGCCTGCGGCAAGCGTTACTGCGATCCTGGCAGAAAAATATGATTCTGACGCGGAGTTTGCCACCCGCTGCGTGGTCCTTTCCACTCTGCTTTCCGTTGTGACGGTGCCGCTGTTATGTATCTTTTTAACTGCGTTTGCGGCGTAAGAATTTTGTTAGAAGTTGTCAGAAAACTGTAGAACATACTAAGGGATTGGTAAAGTCTTATTTTCCATATTTTGTTATAATGATACCAGGGTCAAAGGTCAGAAGTTCGACGCAAGCTTGCTTGCAGGAGAATTTTTGACCTTGGGACCCGCCAAAAACATGAGTAAGTAGCCATTTTTCAAAGAAAAATGAGCGAATTACGAATGTTTTTGAGAATTGCGGGAGCACGCAGTGCAGAGCAATTCGGTATCAGAGGGGTCAAAAGCTTTTGACCCCAACATCTTATAATAAATCCATAAAGAACTTCAGAAATGAAGAAAGGAGCAGATATGATGAAAATAAAGACATTCTTACGGACTTCCCTTTTACTGGTAATAGCAGTTGTATTCTGCTCCGGTTTTGCGTTGATCGGAAAAGGATATCAGGTATACAAAGAAGCAGAAAGCCAGATCAGCCTTTCAAAAAAGGTACAGGAGATCCGGTCGAAGGATACCTTTACCTCCATCGAAGGTCTTCCGGAAACTTATGTGAATGCAGTGGTGGCAGTGGAGGACAAGCGGTTCTTTACACATCCGGGAATCGATTTTCTGGCAGTAGGACGGGCGCTGCTCCATGACATCCAGGCAGGCAGATATGTGGAGGGCGGAAGCACCATCACCCAGCAGCTGGCGAAGAATCTGTATTTCAGTCAGGAAAAGCAGCTGACCAGAAAGATCGCAGAAGTGTTTGTGGCACTGGATCTGGAGAAAAGCTATAGCAAGGATGAGATTTTTGAGCTTTATGTCAACAGTATCTATTTTGGCGACGGCTACTATGGAATCGGCAGCGCAAGCCTGGGATATTTTGAACTGGAACCGTCCAAGATGAACGATTACGAAAGTACTCTGCTGGCAGGTGTTCCAAACGCACCGTCCAGATATGCCCCAAGCAAATACTTAGACCGGGCAGAGAAACGTCAGCTTCAGGTGCTTCGCAGAATGGAGGCCTGTGGGTATTATTCCAGAGAAGAGGCGGAGACAGTGGCAGAGACTGCGGCGCTGGCATTTGCAAACTGATCAGTACCGGCGGGCGCTTATGAATAAAAGAAATGAATGAATCACAAAAGAAAATCCAGAATGGCAAAGGCATAAGATGTCTAAACCATTCTGGATTTTTTATCTCAGTCGAGAAGACTCCCACCTCTTCAGGTGGTGAGTAATAACAAATTAGTCTCAGTGGGAGTCCAATCTCCGACTGAGATAAACGCTCCGCGAGGATGCGCAGTGATTCTGTAAAGAATATGTCAGCTTACGCTGACCAGAATCACGCGCCAAGTCTCACGGACGTTCGACTTGAATTCGTAAGAAAGTGTACCCTGTGAAATCTTATACGTCTGGTCAGGTGGGTGGCACCCGATGATATCTGAAAAATTATGGGTCAACGGTGCAAAAACGGCGTCTCCACCGCTGTCATAATACTGATGAAGTCACGCATGTATTTGGTCAGATACAGGTCTTTCCGGTGGCATAAGTAGAAGCTTCTGCGGTTTTCGATTCCCTTGATGGGATAGACATTGGCAAATTCATACATATCCGGTGACATCTCAATATAGTTGATGGGGCAGATCATCACCGCATCGCAGGCAATGGCGGTGCGTTTTCCTACCTCAATACTGATGGTTTCCAGCAGGATCTCCGGGTGAATATCATAGGTAGTAAATAATCGGTCTTGGGTGTTGCGGACACTGTGTCCGTGTTTGCTGCAGACAAATTTTTCGTTTTTGGCTTCACGGATATCGATCTGGGTTCCGGATGGAATCCGTCTGGCAATATCAGATTTTTTACTGGTCAACAGGACCAGCTCTTCATCTTCTATTAAAATGTAATTCAGTTCGTCATGTTTGGGATAGGTGGTCATACATCCAAGATCCACAGCACCTTCCAGAACCAGATTCTCTGTGGTGGCAGAACCATGTTCGAAGAGCTCCAGATTCACATGAGGATATAATTTTTTGAATTTTGGAAGCATATACGGAATAACCTGCATAGCTCTCTGGACAGGAATTCCAAAACGAATGGTACCATGCTCCTCCTCATTGATCTCCTGGATCTCGCGGGCTAAGTTCTGGTTGATGGTTAAGATCTGCTTGGCTGCCTCGATATATTTTTCTCCGGCAAACGTGAGGGTGATGGGGTCTGTGTTACGGTTAAAAATCGGCGCCCCAAGATTGTTTTCCACCAGCTTGATCATCTGGCTCAGGGAAGGCTGTGAAACATATAGTTTTTTTGCTGCATTGGTAATACTGCCTTCCTGCAGGACGGTCAGCATATATTGTGCGTGTTTCGTGTTCATATGGTTACCCCCATCGAATATTTGAGATTCCAGGTCACACGGACGTTCGGATTGAAATTATCATAGCACAATTCACCGTTTGAATCAATGAAAGAACTTCGACATTATAGGTTTTTTATTATGCAAAATATAAGAGTATTTGTATTTGTCTAATGTCTGTGTACGTGATAAAATGCAATTCAGAAAAATGAATGAGAAAAATTCATTTTATATGAACAAAAAGTAACAATATATCTAAAATCTCAGGAGGAAGAGACATGGAAATCAAGAAATCCGCTATGGCGGGCACTCTGGAATCCAGCGATGCCCAGGTAACTGTTGAGCCTGGTAACGGAAGTGTTGAACTGACCATCGAGAGCAGTGTCATTCATCAGTTCGGCAGACAGATCAAGGCAACGGTATTAGAAACCTTAAAACGTCTGGAGGTAACTGATGCAAAGGTAACCGTTGTAGACAAGGGCGCTTTAGACTGTACCTTAAAAGCAAGAGTTGAGTGTGCAGTTTACCGTTCTAATGACGTGACTGAGAATCTTCCATGGGGAGGTGTGATTAAATAATGAGCCATCCAAATAAGAAAAGATTAAGACGTTCCATGATGTTTTTAAACTGCCAGAAACCAGGTCTGATCAAGGATCCATATATCTACAAGCCAGATTCCATCATGTTAGACCTTGAGGACGCAGTTGCTGAGAACCAGAAAGATGCAGCAAGATATTCCTTATATCATGCATTACAGGAGATCGATTACAGAGGCGTTGAGCGGGTTGTCCGTATCAATGGTCTGGACACTCCACACTGGAAAGAAGATATCCGTGTCTGTGTAGCTGGTGGTGCTGATACTATCCGTATCGCAAAAACTGAGAGTGCACAGGATGTACATACTGTAGAAGAGCATGTACTGGCAGCTGAGAGAGAGTTTGGCAGACCAGAAGGCTCTACTCTGCTGATGGCAGCTCTGGAGTCCTGTAAGGGTGTCTTAAACGCATTAGAGGTCTGCAAGTCTTCTGACCGTCTGATCGGTATCGCACTTTCCGGTGGTGACTACACCAAGGATCTGCAGACCGTGATCACAGGTACCGGCGTTGAGTTACAGGGCGCAAGACAGCAGATGATCATCGCAGCAAGAGCAGCTGGTGTACAGTGCTGGGATACCGTATTTACGAATCTGGATGCAATGGATGTATTTGAAAAAGAAGTACAGATGATCAAGATGATGGGCTTTGATGGTAAATCCTTAGTAAACCCAAGACAGATCGACGTCGTACATAAAGTCTTCACACCAACCCAGAAGGAGATCATTTTCGCTGAGAAAGTGGTTCGTGAGATCGATGAAAAGAAAGCTCAGGGTATCGGCGTATTTACCGTTGATGGCAAGATGATCGATATTGCATTCTATGACGGAGCAAAGAGAACCATCGCACTTGCCAAGGCATCTGGCGTATATGAGGGGGATTTGTAAGATGATTAATGCAGTTGGAAGAGATATACCACAGGAAGTAATCGACGCAACCGGCAAAAAGGTATTTGAGGGCGTCTATGCTTACGATAATTATGAATACAAAAAAGCTGCACCAACCGTTCACGCAGTATGTGATCCAAAACGCAGCAAGATGGTTGAGAATATCCATGACGCATTAGTAAAATGCGGTATCAAAGATGGTATGACCATTTCCTTCCATCATCATTTCCGCGAGGGAGATTACATCGTAAACATGGTAATGGAAGAGATCCACAACATGGGTATCAAGAACATTACCATCTGTGCAAGCTCCTTAGGAAAGGCTCATGATCCGATCGTTCCTTATATCGAGGACGGCACCATCGTAGGAATCCAGTCTTCTGGTGTACGTGGCAAGATCGGTGAGGCGATTTCTACCGGTAAATTAAGAGACTTGGCAATCATGCGTTCCCACGGCGGACGTGTACGTGCAGTAGAGTCCGGCGAGGTACATATCGATATCGCGTTTATCGGTGCACCTACCTGTGATGAGTACGGCAACATGAGAGCAAACGGCGGAAAGAGCGACTGCGGCGTATTATCCTATGCAATGGTAGACGCTGAGTATGCTGACAAGGTAGTTGCGATCACAGACTGCTTAGTACCATTCCCGAACGTTCCGGCGAGCATTTCCATGGTTCACGTAGATTATGTATGTGTTGTTGACGAGATCGGCAATCCGGCTAAGATCGCAACTGGCGCTGCAAAGCCAACCACAGATGTTCGTAAGATCATGATGGCTGACTACTGTACCCAGTTTGTAATCAATACTCCATACTTCAAAGAGGGCTTCTCTTATCAGACTGGTGTCGGCGGCGCATCCATCGCTTCCACCATTTCTCTGGGCAAGATCATGGAAGAGAGAGGAATCCACATGGGCTTAGGTCTTGGCGGTATCACCACTCCTATGTGCAACCTGTTAGAGAAAGGTCTGGTAAAGACTTTAGTGGATACACAGGATTTTGATATGGGCGCGATCGAGTCCATCAAGAAGAATCCAAACCACATCGAGATCTCTGCATCCGAGTACGCAAACCCATTCAACAAGGGCGCTTATGTCAATAAGCTGGACTTCGTGATCTTAGCTGCTCTGGAGGTTGACGTGAACTTTAACTGTAACGTAGTTGTAGGTTCTGACGGTATGATCACTGGCGCTCAGGGTGGACATCCTGACACAGCAGCTGGTGCAAAATGTACCATCGTGATTGCTCCACTGTTACAGGGACGTATTCCTGCAATCTGTACCAACGTTACTACCGTTACTACACCTGGCGACAGCGTAGACGTTGTTATCACAGATTACGGTATTGCCATCAACCCGAAGAGACAGGATCTGATCGAGTGCATGAAGGATGTAAAGCTTCCATTCTGCACCATCGAAGAGCTGCGTGATAAGGCTTACTCCATCGTAGGCGAGCCTGATCCGGTACAATTCGGCGACAGAGTTGTTGGTATTATCGAGGGCCGTGACGGTACCATCATGGACGTAGTAAGAGAAATTAAGAATTACGAGTTTAAAGACTGATTTGGTTTTTACGATATTTACCGGGCGAATTGGGAAGCGCCGGGTCAATATACAAGGCAGCTGTGAAAGGAAAGCAGCTGCGGACAAACTAAGGGGTGGGGACCTCTGGTTTGAAAATACAATACAATCTTATATTGGAGGTAAAGTATGTCAGAAGTATTAGTAGGTATTCTGGGCTTTCTCTGCATCGTAGCTATCGTAGTTACCCTGTTTAAGAGCAAAACCATGCCAAGTATGGCATTCATCATTTTCCCGTCCATCCTTGCACTGATCCTGATCGCTGGTGGATACTACAGCATCGATGAGGTCGGTAAGCTGATTAAGGGTGGTTTCGGCAGCACAGGTTCAACAGCAGCGCTGTTCGTATTCTCCGTACTTTTCTTCGGTATCATGACCGATGCCGGAATGTTTGATGTGATCATCAACAAGTTAATGAAGTTTGTAGGCGATAATGTCATCGGCGTAACTGTTATGACAGCAATCATCGCTCTGATCGGACATCTGGACGGAGGCGGCGCTTCCACATTCCTGATCGTTGTTCCGGCAATGCTTCCTGTTTACAAGAAGATGCATATGCGTTCAACCACTCTGTTAAGAGTTGCCGTTCTTAGTATGGGTGTTTTAAACCTGATGCCATGGGCAGGCCCTACCATGAGAGCTGCTTCCGTACTGGGTATTGAAGCAGGCCAGTTATGGGGAAAACTAATCCCGGTTCAGGTTTTTGGTATTGTTCTGTGTCTGGCACATGCTGTTTTAGCAGGTGTTCAGGAGAAGAAAAGAGGAGCTGGTCTTCATGGCAAGCTGGCTGAAGCAGCTGGCGCAGTTGATGCAGCAGAAGAGGCACAGCATCAGCAGGATGAAAATGAATATGCAAGACCAAAGCTGTTTGTATTTAATATCTGCTTAACCATCGCAGTGATCGCTATGCTGGTTTGGGACAAATTCCCGAGCTACTTCCCGTTCATGCTTGGCGTTGCAGCAGCTCTGTTAGTAAACTACACACCAATCAAGCTTCAGAAGAAGATGATCAACCGTCACGCAGGCCCAGCTCTGATGATGTGCTCCACTCTGATGGGTGCAGCAGTCCTGATGGGTATCCTGGTATACGGCTTCAACGCAAATGGCGCTGCAGCAATCGCAAAACCAGGTGTCGAGATGGCAAAAACTTCTGTAGTAACCAACATGGCACAGATTATTTCCATGGTTATGCCAGCAGCTTTAGGACAGCATCTGCCACTGGTAATCGGTGTTCTTTCCGTACCGTTAGCACTGTGCTTCGATACGGACTCCTACTTCTATGGTATGCTTCCAGTTATGATCGCGATCGGCGCTTCCTTCGGTGTAGAAGCTTACCCAATCGCAATCGCAATGGTTGTCTGCCGTAACTGCGCAACCTTCATCAGCCCAATGGTACCTGCTACACTGCTTGGTATCGGTCTGGCAGATGTGGATATCAAAGACCATATCAAATGTTCTTTCGGATATGTATGGGGCTTCTCCATTATCTGTATGATCTTTGCTGCGATCATCGGCCTTATGCCATTATAATTTCATAGTTACAACAAAGCCTGAGGTTTTCGGACCTTGGGCTTTTTGTTTTTATAATTTTTTAATAGGATCGACAAAATTCCAGCCGGGCTTTCCATTGCCAGTATGCCAAAACTGTGATATACTAAATTGATATGATAAGGCCAGAGATCTTTTAAACGTGCATAAGGAGTGTATTTATGCTGAATGAAGACAAGATAAAGCTGATGATCAGTATTTCCATGTTGGAGAAAAAAGAGGGAAAGTATCTTTTTCCTGTGAGACAGTATTTTCGCAGTGACTACATCGGAAAGAATCTCCTGAAAGCCCTGATCGGCTATACGTTCTGCTGGATTCTGGGAGGTACCCTCGTATTGTTGTACCGGGCAGAAGACCTGTTTTCCATATTGGATTTTGAGCAGATAAAGGGAGGTGCGCTTTGGGCGGCAGCTGCCTATATTCTGGGTCTGGTGCTGTACCTGATCATTGCGTATGTGGTCTATGCAGGACGTTATGAGCATGGAGTCCGTGGAATGAAGGTATATGTATCGAAGTTAAAACGTCTGGATAAGCGGTACGAGTTTCAGAACCGGACGAAAGAAATGGGCAGGAGGTAACCGACCATGATCGCGCTTTTGGTGTTAAAGGAAAAATTAAAACAGTTTTACAGCAAATACAGCATATATGTGACACTGGCGGTGAAGTTTCTGATTGGATGTCTGACCTTTGCCCTGATCAGCGGTAATATTGGCTTTATGGCAAAATTAAACAGTCCGGTGATCCTGATGGGTCTGGCAGTAGTGTGTGCGTTCCTTCCATATGGAGTGATCGTATGTCTGGCTGCAGCAGTGGTGCTTGCCCATTTGAGCAGTGTGTCATTGGAACTGACCCTGATTTTGGCGGTATGTTTCCTGATCATCGCGATTTTGTATTATGGATTTCAGCCTGGGGACAGTTGTCTGCTGCTGCTGACTCCGATTTTTTATCATTTCAAGATCCCATATGCCATTCCGCTTCTGGTTGGACTTTCCGGAAAACCGGTGTCTGCGGTTCCGGTGGGCTGTGGAACATTTGTATATTATACCCTTCTGTATGTAAAGCAGAATGCAGGGATTTTGACAAATGACGCATCCATGGACATTACCCAGAAGTATGTGCAGATCATGAAGAGCCTGATATTTAACCGTCTGATGCTGGCGATGATCGCAGCATCTCTGGTCAGTGTGATCGTCGTTTATCTGATCCGGCGTCTGTCTGTGGATTATGCCTGGATCATTGCGATCGTGGCAGGTGCGGTGGCTCAGTTAGCGGTCGTGTTTATCGGTGATTTTGTCTTTGATGTATCTGTGCCGATCCTCCAGCTTCTGATCGGAACGCTGGTTTCCATGGCCATTGCGGGGATTTACAATTTTATGATTTTTTCGGTGGATTACACCAGAACTGAATATACACAGTTTGAAGATGACGATTATTATTATTATGTAAAAGCAGTTCCGAAGATGAACATTGCCGCACCAGATGTGAAGGTGCAGAAGATCAACAGCACCAAAACGCGGCGTCCTGCAGTAAAAGAAGAAAAACAGATGAAACGAAGATAGAAGATAGAAGATAGAAGATAGAAGATTAGGGAGGTGAGGACATGTCAGATTTTCTGGGTACATTGTATGCGTGGATTTCTTTTGTACCGAAGATCACCAAAACCAATGTATTGGAGATCGTGATACTTGCGTTTGTGATCTATGAGATCATGGTATGGATCAAGAATACCAGGGCATGGACTCTGTTAAAGGGAATTGTGGTGATCCTGGTATTTGCAGTGATGGCATGGATCTTAAAATTATATACAATCTTGTGGATTTTGGAAAAGACGGCGCTGATCGCTACGACAGCTATCGTGATCATATTCCAGCCGGAATTGCGAAAAGCACTGGAGCAGCTGGGAAGCAAGAACCTGATTTCCGGTATTTTTTCCTTTGAAGGGAATCGCCCGAGTGACAGCGCTTTTACAGAGAAAACCATCAGTGAGCTGGTCCGCGCCTCTGTGGAATTAGGAAAAGCAAAGACAGGTGCTCTGATGGTGATCGAGAGAGAAGTGTCTCTGAAAGATATTGAGAGGACGGGAATCGAGATCGATGGTGTGGTGACAAGCCAGCTTTTGATCAATATTTTTGAGCATAACACGCCGCTTCACGATGGCGCCGTTGTGATTCGCGGCAACCGTGTTGTGGCAGCCACCTGCTATCTTCCTTTATCAGATAATACCAGCATCAGCAAGGATCTGGGAACCAGACACCGTGCTGCAGTTGGCGTCAGTGAAGTGACAGACAGTCTGACCATCGTCGTATCGGAGGAGACCGGAAGGATCTCTCTGGCGGAGAATGGCAGGCTGACAAGGATCATAGATGCGGATACTTTAAGCAAGGCGTTATCCAGAGATGCCGCTTCGGAGGAGCAGGGCAACAGGTTCAGAATTTGGAAGGGAAGGCTGAAGAATGAAAGAAAGGCTGACAAATAATCTTGGACTGAAGATCCTGTCTGTGGTCATTGCGGTATTTATGTGGCTGATCATGGTGAATGTGTCCAACCCACTGGTTTCTGACAGCCAGGAGGTCACCGTGGAAATGATCAATGCAGAGGTGTTGGAGAAATCCAATCTGACCTATGAGATCATAGGTAAAAAGACAGTGACCATCAGTTATGAAGTCCGGATCAGAGACCGGTATAAGATCTCGGCCAGTGATTTTTATGTATATGCGGATCTGGCGGAGATGTATGATGTGACGGGGTCTGTTCCGGTGAAAATCGAGGTCAACGACCGGAGTGTGAAAGCGATGATCGAGGGAACTCCGGTAGCAAAACCAGGAGTAGTCCGTGTGGAGACCGAGCCGCTTCAGAAGAAACGGTTCTATCTGACAGTGAATACCATTGGACAGGAAGAAGAGGGATATGTAACCGGTGATGTAGCTTTAAATCCAGAATATATCTATGTAACAGGTGCAGAGTCTGTCATTGGACAGATCAGCTCCGTTGGTGTAGAATTGAATGTGGAAGGTGCAAATTCCGATATGGAAGGAACAACCCCGGTTTATTTCTATGATGCTAATGGTAATAAGTTAAATCTGGCCGGAGAACAGGCAGAACTGAATCTGACAGAAGTGAATTATTCAATGACGGTTCTGAAAGTAAAGAATCTGGCACTGGATTTCCAGGTAGATGGAAAAGTAGCAGATGGATATCGGTTTACCGGTGTGGAGTGCAGCAAGAAAAGCATTGATGTGGAAGGATTAAAATCTGCACTGGCATCCATGAGTACGCTGACGATTCCGAAAGAATACTTAAGCATTGATGGAGCTACTTCCGATGTACAGGTTGATGTCGATCTGAAGGAACTGCTTCCTGATAATATCACCATTGCAGGTGAGGCGGACTCGGTGGTTCATGTGACGTTAAAAGTGGAGCAGCTGAAGAAACGGACGATTTCTTATAATGTTCTGAATGTGAAATTCGAGGGAGAACGGGAAAATTATTCCTATTCCTTTGATGCAGATCATGTGATGCTGGAGATCCAGGGGCTGGAAGAGGATCTGGACCGTCTGCAGGAGAATAACATTGAGCTGAGTCTGGATGTCACGGAATTAGGACCAGGCGATCATCAGGCTGGATTTGATATTCAATTGGATGATGGTTATGAACTGGTGAAATATGATCCAATCACTGTTCATGTGGTGGATAAAATGGCAGATGGTGCGGCAGATGGTGCTGATCATACAGAGTCTTCCGGAGAAGCACAGGCAGAAATGAGCAGTAAAAATACGGAATAGTAAAAAGGCAAATCAGAAGATTGAGAGGGCAGCATATGGTAAAAGCCAAAGTAGAGATCAGGAATCTGACGGGTCTTCATTTAAGACCCGCCGGGGTTCTTTGCAATAAAGCAATTCAATTTAAATCAAAGATCCATTTTCAGGTGCGGGATACTACCGCTAATGCAAAAAGCGTGCTGAGTGTGCTGGGAGCCTGCGTGAAATGTGGAGATGAGATTACATTCATCTGTGAGGGAGAAGATGAAAAAGAGGCCCTGGATTCCATGATCAAGGTCGTTTCAGACGGCCTGGGAGAGTAGTACCAAGTTCATTTATCTTATGTAAGGAGGAGAAAGCATTATGTTTAAGGGAACAAATGCATCCGCAGGAATTGGCATTGGTAAAGCAACCATCATTAAAGAAAACGAGCTGGTGATCCGTCCAGAGAAGGTTATCGATGGAGCAGCTGAGGTAGAGCGTTTTAAGGGAGCGCTGGCTGAGACGATTGCACAGACGGAGACGTTGGCAGCAGATCTGGCAACAAGAGTAGGAGAGAAAGAGGCAGAGATCATGCAGGGACACCTGATGTTGTTAAATGATCCGATGCTGACCAATGAGATTGAGAATGCGATCACTGGAGATAATGTATGCAGTGAATTCGCTATTGAGACTGTCTGCACGATGTACGCAGATATGTTCGCATCCATGGATGACGAGCTGATGCAGCAGAGAGCCACAGATATGAGAGATATTAAGGTAAGACTCCAGCAGGTTCTGCAGGGAGTAAAGCCTGTTGATATTGCAGCGCTTCCAGAAGGCAGCGTGATCGTAGCAAAAGACTTGACACCATCTATGACCGCAGGGATCAATCCGGCAAACGTTGCAGGTATCGTAACTGAGATGGGCGGAAGAACCTCCCACAGCGCAATTCTGGCGCGTGCCCTGGAGATTCCGGCAGTTGTTGCTGTTCCTGGTATCCTGGGACAGGTTGAGGATGGTGCTGAGATGATCGTTGACGGCAGTGAAGGTGTGGTTCTGGCAGCTCCTTCTGAAGAGGAAAAAGCAGAGTACACCGCAAAGAGAGACCAGTTTTTGAAAGAAAAGAAGGAATTAGAGCAGTATATCGGAAAACCAACCGTAACCAGGGATGGTGTGGAGATCGAGCTGGTTGCTAATATTGGTAATCCGGATGATGTAGAAAAGGTGCTTCAGTATGACGGCGAGGGCGTTGGCCTGTTCCGTACCGAGTTCTTATTCATGGATCGTACTGCAATGCCGACTGAGGAAGAACAGTTTGAGGCATATAAGAAAGTAGCGATTGCCCTGAATGGCAGGCCGGTGATCATCCGTACTTTGGATATCGGTGGTGATAAAGAGATCCCATATATGGGCTTACAGAAGGACGAGAACCCATTTTTAGGCTATCGCGCCATCCGTTTCTGTCTGGACCGCAAGGATGATGTGTATCGTCCACAGCTGCGCGCATTGCTTCGTGCCAGCGCATTTGGTCAGATTAAGATCATGATCCCGATGGTAACCTGTATCGAGGAGATCCGTGAGGCAAAGGCATTGATCGAGGAGATCAAGAAAGAACTGGACGAGAAGGGGATTGCTTACAACAAGGAGATCAAGGTTGGTATCATGGTAGAGACTGCGGCTGCATCTCTGATGGCAGATGTATTTGCCAAAGAGGTTGATTTCTTCAGTATCGGAACTAACGATCTGACCCAGTACACCATGTCGGTTGACCGCGGCAATGAGAAGGTATCTTATCTGTATTCCACCTTCAACCCTGCAGTATTAAGAAGCATCCGCAATATTATTAAGTGTGGCCGTGAGGCAGGCATTATGGTTGGTATGTGCGGTGAGGCAGCAAGTGATCCGATGATGATTCCGCTTCTGCTGGCATTTGGCTTAAATGAGTTCAGTATGAGTTCATCCGCCATCTTAAAAGCAAGAAAGATGATCACCGGATACAGTGAAGCAGAGCTTCAGGCGGTTGCTGATAAGGCTATGAGCTTTGTCAGCGCAAAAGAGATTGAGAATTTCATGAGGGACTTCATCAATCAGTAAATTTAAGTTATAAAATGATAACGGTTCTGCCGGAGGATGGGGGAATCTGTTATATCAATAAAGGATAGGACGTATGATAGTTTATCTGATCTGTTATGCGGCCAGCTGGATATTTGCCCGCTTCGGACTGTATTATCTGTCTGGAGCGGCGCTTTTCCTGGCGGCCGGATATCTATATGCTTATGATTACCGTAGATCCGGGAATCTGATCCATTTGCGGGGACTGTTTTCCTGCTTCTGGGTTGGAGGTCAGGGGGCTGCCTGTCTGAAGCTTTCAAAGCTTCAGACAGACTGGGTGCTTCAGACCTGGATCTGTTTTTTCCTTGCCCTTGTGGGCTTTTGGATCACATTCGAGGTTTTCGACCGGTTGATGGGAGGAAATGAGCGGTTCACCATGAACAGATACAGACAGAGAAGTACCGTGCGTCCTCTTTTTTTCTGTATTGTAGGGCTGACGGTTATTTCAGCAGCAGCCTTTGTGACAGAGGCGGCGGTGTTGGGATTTATCCCGGTCCTGGTACGTGGCGTTCCCCATGCCTATTCCGCGTTTCATATGACAGGACTTCATTATGTGACGGTGTCCTGTGTGCTGATACCGGCTATGACGGTACTGTATTTTGAACAGGGAGGCAGCCGGAGCGGCAGGAAAAATGGACTGATCGTGCTTTGTGTCCTGGTTTCCATTGCCATTCCGATCCTGTGTGTATCCAGGTTCCAATTGGTATTTGCGGTGATTCTGGCGGTATTTACGTTCTGCGCCAGCCAGAAGAACGTGTCTCCGTGGCTGTTTGTGGCGGCTGTGGTGGCGCTGATCCCATGCTATGTGCTTCTGACAGCTGCCAGAAGCCATGATGTGACTTATTTAAATGGAATATTCGAGATGAAGAACAGCCGTATGCCGATCTTTGTCTCTCAGCCATATATTTATATTGCCAATAATTATGAGAATTTTGACTGTCTGGTGAAGGCTCTGCCCGCACATACCTGGGGAATCCGGATGCTGTTTCCGGTATGGGCTCTGACAGGACTGAAATTTCTCTATCCGTATCTGGTCAGCTTCCCGATCTATGTGGATAAGACGGAACTGACTACAGTGACCCTGATTTATGATGCCTATTATGATTTCGGTATCATCGGAGTATTGGTATTTGCCTGTATTCTTGGGGCAGTGTGCTTTTTCCTTGTGGAAAAGCTGCGTGAGATGAAAAATCCCATGGGGTATCTGTTCTATGGGCAGATGGCTATTTATATGATGCTATCTTTTTTTACCACCTGGTTCAGCAATCCGACCACCTGGTTTTATTTTCTGGTGACAGCAGTTTTAACGTTTTATTGTTCTGTTAGCAGGCGTTAACGGAATCAAAAAATGTGATCATACTTCCTGGGCGTCAGTCTTAAACCAAGTTGTTTTTGCAGGGCGGATAAGAAATGGCGTATGGGATTACATAAAGGAGTGGATAAAGATGATATCTGAGAGAATGAAACCGTTAGTAATGAATAATTCTGCGATCCGTACCATGTTTGAGGAAGGCAACCGTTTAGCTAAGATTTATGGAAGAGACAAGGTTTTTGATTTCAGTCTTGGTAATCCGAATGTTCCGGCGCCGGAGGCGGTAAATCAGGCCATCATGGATGTGATCACGGAAGAAGATTCCAATATGGTCCATGGTTACATGAGCAATGCCGGATATGAGGATGTACGGGATACTGTGGCCCAGTCACTGAATGAGAGATTCGGCACTTCTTTTACTGCCGGTAATATCTTAATGACCGTAGGTGCAGCCAGTGGACTGAATGTGATTTTAAAGACGCTCTTAAATCCTGGTGACCAGGTGATCACCTTTGCACCGTATTTCCTGGAATATGGTGGATATGTACGCAATTATGATGGAGAGCTGGTGGTAATCTCTCCGAATACGGAGACTTTCCAGCCAAACTTAAAGGAATTTGAGGAAAAGATCAACGAAAAGACAAAGGCGGTGATCATCAATACGCCAAATAATCCATCCGGTGTGGTATATTCCAGAGAAACTCTGGAAAACATATCCGATATCCTGGAGAAAAAACAGAAGGAATTCGGAACCAGCATCGTTCTGATCTCGGATGAGCCTTATCGGGAACTGGCATATGATGGGGTAGAGGTCCCATTTGTGACAAAATTTTATGCAAACACGGTGATCGGGTATTCTTTCAGCAAGAGCCTGTCTCTTCCGGGAGAGCGGATCGGATATCTGGTGATCCCGGATGAGCTGACTGACAGCAAAGAGGTATTTACGGCAGCAAGCATTGCCAACCGTGTTCTGGGCTGTGTTAATGCTCCGTCCCTGATGCAGAGGGTCATCAAGCGTTGTATTCATGAGAAGGTGAATTTAGAGGCTTATGACCGGAACCGGAATCTTTTGTATTCTTCCCTCTGTGAGTATGGATTTTCCTGCATCAAGCCCCAGGGCGCATTTTACCTGTTTATGAAATCTCCGGTAGAGAATGAGAAAGAATTCTGCGAGGTATGTAAGAAATACAACATTCTGGTTGTTCCGGGCAGTTCCTTTGCATGCCCTGGTTATGTCCGGATCGCTTACTGTGTTTCTTATGAGCAGATTGAGCGCTCGCTTCCGGCCTTCAAGAAAGTGGCAGAAGAGTACGGTCTGGTGTAGGCATTTGGGTTGAGGGGAATTGAAAAAGCAGGGTGAAGGTCTTTCGATAGAAAGCTGGTGAACCTTATGGAAGATGGAAAGCGGATTTTCCGCATTATATTGAACATTCTGATCCCGGCAGGTACGATTGTGCTGGTCTGTACCCTGGGACCATGGCTTTTGAGATTTTTTATGCCATTTGTAGTAGGCTGGTGTATTGCCCTGATCTGCAATCCACTGGTAAAATTTTTGGAAAAAAGACTGAAGCTGGTGCGGAAGCATAGTTCCGCGGTGATCGTGGCAGTGGTTCTGGCAGGAGTGATCTGGCTGCTCTATTTCCTGGTTTCCAGACTGATCCTGGGTGTCATGATGTTCTGCCGGGAGCTGCCACAGCTATATGAGGCATGGAAAACAGAGCTGCAGGGGGCCTTTGCCGGTTTTTCTGTGATCCTGGAGAGGATGCCAACGGCAGTTCAGGAGGCGGTTAACCGCACCAATTCCAATCTTGGCGCTTTGGCTGGAAGTCTGGTAGAAAAGTTAGCGACACCGACTGTTACAGTGGCAGGCAATGTGGCCAAAGGAATCCCGGCGGCGCTGGTCTACTCTGTGGTGGTGATCTTATCCTCGTATTTTTTTATTATTGAGCGGGATAAGATCATGGCATGGGGGAAGAAGCATCTGCCGAAGGGAATGCAAAACTACGTCGAGTTTTTGAAAAAAGATATCAAAACCCTGATCGGCGGTTATTTTCTGGCACAATTTAAAATCATGTTCGTAGTGGCAGTCATTCTGGCGGTGGGTCTGGTGATTTTAGGAGTCAGATATGGAATCCTGTTTGCGCTTTTGATCGCGTTGCTGGATTTTCTTCCGGTTTTTGGGACAGGAACCGTGCTTTTCCCCTGGGCGCTGATAAAACTCCTGTCAGGTGAGTGGACATTTGCCATCGGACTGGTAGTGATCTATGTGCTGACCCAGGCAGTGAGACAGGTGGTGCAGCCGAAGATCGTGGGAGACTCCATCGGAATGCCTCCGCTTTTATCATTGATTTTTTTGTATTTAGGGTTTAAAATAAAAGGAATATCAGGAATGATCCTGGCAGTCCCCATTGGGATGTTTATATTAAATCTGTATCATTACGGCGTGTTTGATTCTATGATCCAGAATACAAAACTTTTGGCAGAGGAGATCCGCCGTTTTCGGAAAGAGGAATGATGAGGACCAAGACGAGAGAGAAAGTGACTGCGTTACTGATGGCTGCATTGGTTTCCCTGGGTGCTGCAACGGAGAGCTTTGCATTTACGCCATGGAGCAATATCAATGGCAAGTGGATTTCCGCGGATGGAAAAACCGTAATCGAGGACGCAGTGGAAAAAGGGATCACCGTATCCAAATATCAGAATCTGAAAGGCAAAATTGACTGGAAGCAGGTGGCGGACGATGAGATTTCCTTCGCCATGGTACGTCTGGGATATTATGAAGATAAAGATCCATATTTTGATCAGAATATGAAGGACGCAGACGAAGCCGGAATCAAGACCGGGGTCTGCTTTTACAGCAATGCCACAACCGTACAGGAAGTGAAAAAAGAAGCTCAGTATGTGCTGGATATCGTCAAAGACTACAAGGTTTCCTATCCTATCAGTTATGATCTGGATGCAGCTGGTGAACTGGAGAAAAAGCTGACCAGGGAACAACAGACAGAGCTGGTGAGAACCTTCTGTGAGGAGATCGAAGGCGCAGGCTATCGTGTCGTGGTGTTTGGAGATTATGAGAGCCTGACAAAGCAGATCAATGCTAAAAAGGTTCCTTATGATGTCTGGTACAACCGCCAGGGCATGTCCAACAATTTCCAGAACCGCACCATGTGGAGATGCACAAACAAGGGCAAGGTGAATGGAATTAAAGGAAGTGTCTGCATTGAATTTTCCTTTGAGAATTATGAAGATGCTTTTTTAGCAGATGGCTGGAGAGAGATCAATGGGACAGAGTACTACTTTGAAAACTATGCCATGGTAAAAAATCGTTCCGTGATCATTGAGGGCGTGCGTTACCGGTTTGATGAAGAGGGAAATGGAACTGTGAAAGGCAGTGTTGGACCGGGAAGTATGGAAGGAAGTAGAAAAACTACGAGCACAACAAGAACCACGAACTCTGCAAGAAACGCAAATTCTACAAATACCACAAATACTACAAGTACAAGCAGAAAGTGAGAGGTGCTGTGATGGTTCAGCAGGTCTGTACACTTGCTGCGCTGAACAAGAAATGAGTGATGAATCTACCAGGATGGCAGACATCACTCATTTTTCATGTCATAGGAAACTTCGCCCTATGACACAAAAAAACGCTCCGCGGGATCATACTGCGGCGGAGTGGAAGAGTGTCGCTAAAGCGACCCGCTGCAGACGGAGAATCCTGCGAACAGGATTCTATTTCGTTCGGGCATCTTCAGCTACTGGTTTTCCAACAGGTTCTGGTGTCACATACTGGTTTGGCACGGTCTCCTGATGAACCGGAAGAAGCTTCGGGGATGGGGATGCTGTGGCAATGCCGCGGACCTTGATCCGCATCCAGGTTTTGGCTGCTTTGACGCCGATCAGCAGGATCAGAACCGGAAGGACGAACAACAGAAATACCTTTGCTTTCAGCAAGAACTTTTTTCGTTTGTATTGACGGATCAGGCGATCGACCTGGACATCGATCCGGTGATACCAGCTTTTGATGGTTTCCATATGGTGTTCCTCCGTAATTATTCAATCGTAACTGTTCGGTCTATGAATCACTCATCAGGGTTTTCATCACATAAGCGTAGATTTCCTGGTTTTTCTTTTCCCACTGGCTGCACATGGACTCTGCCTGATCACGGTCTGGAACGGAGATGCTTAAATCCAGGAGAACTGTCTTGCCTTCCCGTACCTCACAGTGAACGATATAATCCTGGTTGGTGGATTTGTAAAAATCGGAAATAATACCGGCCTCGTTGCGGATACGGAACCGGTTCTCTTTTAAGTACTGATCCATATCATCGATAATGGCCGGAGAAATATTCTTACCAAAAAATTCTAATGTGTCTTCGCCCTCTTTGGTGATCTCATACCGGCTCATGTTATGATTAGTATGTACCCGGATCAGACCAGCTTCCAACAGTTCATTTAACACCTGCTGCAGGGCGAAATAGGAAGTATATTCGTGCTGCAGGAAGAAATCTGTCAACTGGGAGTTGGTCAGGGGAAAATTCACCTGCTTTAACATATATAAATTCATGAGTTTGTATAAAGTTTTGGGTTCTGACAACATCTTTACGCTCCATTTACAATCTTTCTCTTATCATACCAATTTTAGGATAGTAAATCAAGGGAAAATGTGTTAGAATATACCTAATAAGTGACCAATGAAGTGAGTGAGAGAAACATGAGAGAGCGGATAAACCGACTGGCAAAAGGAATTATCGACATGGAAACTCCGGCATTGACGATTTGGCCAGAGCGGATGGAAGAGGAGATTCCTGCAGATGAAGTGACAAGAAAGGACTTTTTTGTTACCAGCGGGAATGGTCTTCACATCAAGGGACTGGTTTATTCGTCAAATTTAAGAGTCCGGGCGCTTACGGGATCCTTTGGGGGCTTTCGTAACCGCATTACCTATGAGATTGATGGAAATAAATTAGAATATGGTGATCAAATTGAGGGATCTTTTTATCTGGTAACCAACGGTGGAGAAAAGGAGATTCCTTATTCTTTTCGTGTCCAGAACAGCGCCTCTGGCAAAACACTGGACCGTTTGAAAAAGGTCAGTGATTTTGGCGATATGGCCAGAGAAGATTTTGACATGGCCATGCGGATTTTTGAATATCGGGATTTTACAAGAGTTCCATTTATGCAGGATCTGCATATACGGGCAGTGTATGACAGTCTGATCGGACATGGTGACCGCTATGGACAGCTGGAGCAGTTTTTGATCGCGATGGATCAGAAGGAGCCGGTGCGGCTGGAGTTAGAGGGTTCCCGAAGCCGGGAATATCAGGCTTTAGACGGCGTGGTGGAAGATCAGGTGGTGATCCGGAAACATGGCTGGGGATATCTGCCGATTACGGTGCGGATCGAAGGGAATTTTATCCAGACCATGAAAAAGACCATTGCTCCGGAAGATTTTGAGGATGATATCTGCCATTTTTCCTACCGGATCAGCCCGGATGGGCTTCATGGAGGACGAAATTTTGGACGTCTGATCTTTGAGAGCGCTTATGAACAGCTGGTGGTGGAAGCTGAGGCTTCGTCCATTTTAGCGGTGCGCAGGGAAGAAGAGAAGAAACACGCATCCGGGCTGGATGTGTTAGTCGGGTATTTCAAACTGCGTCTGGATTACGAGAGCCTGTGCGGAGAAAAGAAAGGCGAAAGACGTTCCCTGAAACGCTGCATGTTAGAGGAGCTGGACCAGGTACGTCTGGTATATGGTCCATCTATGGAACTTTCCCTTGCAGGTGCGGAGCTTTATGAGCTGACCGGGCGCAGGGAAGAAGCGATGGCTTGCCTGAAAGAGTGCAAAGAGCAGATCCTGGAACAGAGGGGCCGTTATCCATCTTATTACTGTCTGTTCCAGTATGTATTGTTGAAGCTTCAGCCGGACCGGGAGAGGGAAGAATCCTTAAAACGGCTGATCAGCAAGTATGTGGAAGAAGGCAGCGCCGATTATCTGATGTTTGTGCTGTACGGCAGATGCTGGGAAGAGGTCTGGGAAGAAAATCCGGGGGAAATGCTGACCCGCATGAAGGTGTTATACAGTGAAGGCTGCAGAAGCCCATTTTTATATCAGCAGGCTTTGAATCTGTGGAATGGATCGCCCCAGTATCTCTACGGAGCAGGGGCTTTTGAACTGCAGGTGTTAAATTACGGCATCCGTAAATCCGCTGTCAGTGAAGAACTGGCAGTGAAGGCTGCGAGACTGGCGGCAGCAGGGAAAAGGGAACAGGAGCTGGCTCTGCGTCTGCTGAAGCAGCTTTATAGTCAGTATCCGAGAACAGAGATCCTGGAAGCAATCTGCAGCCTGATGATCCGCAGTGACTGTCGGACGAAGGAAGATTTTGTCTGGTATGAGAAGGCACTGGGAGAGCAGTTAAGCCTGACGAAGCTTTATGAATACTTTCTATATTCCCTTCCAGAAGATTATGGAAAGCTGCTTCCGAAGGAAGTACTTCTGTATTTTTCTTATCAGACGGTACTGGATGAGGATACCAGGGCAGTGTTATACGCGAATCTGGTGACCTATATGGATCAGGAAGACCCGCTTTACCGGGAATACCAGAAGGAGATCAGCCGCTTCAGTACAGAACAGATCTTAAAGGGGCGGATCAGCAGGCCTTTATCAAGGATCTATGATGCGGTGATCTATGAAGATATGGTCGATGTGGCGATTGCGAAGGTGCTGCCATCGATTTTAAAGTCCTGTCGGATCGAGACGGGAGAGAAACGGATGCGCCAGGTGGTGGTCCGTTATGAAGAGCTGATGGAAGAGCATTGTTTCCAGATGGTGGATGGAGTGGCTTATGTGCCTTTGTATTCCGGGCAGAGCTGTATTCTGTTTCAGGATGAATATGGCAACCGGTACGGAGATATTTCTTACACCAGTACCCCGGTTCTGAACCGGCCGGAGCTGGAAAAAAGGTGCTTTGAAGTGTACCCGGAACATGGGATGCTTCTGTTAGAGGCCTGTAGGGAAGCGGCGAAACGATCATTTCCGGATGAAAAAGAAATCCTGATCATGGAACGGACCATGATGCGTTTAGAGATCCACCCATTATATAAGGGATTGTTGACTGGACGGATCATTGATTACTGTACCAGACAGGCGGGAAGCGAGAAAGAAGAAGAGCCGCTGCGTTTTCTGCTGGATATTGATCCGGAGCTGTTGAATGTGGACCAGAGGAAGGAACTCTGCGATGCCATGATCAGCCGCAGTTATATGAAAGAGGCTTATGGTTTGCTGAAGCGGTATTACTGCAAGATCGAGCCGGAGAATTACCTGCGGATCTGCAGCCGCATGATCTTAGAACAGATGTATGACCAGGATGACCAGCTGCTGAACTGGGGATTTCTGGCATTTAAAAAGGGATATACAGACCGGGTAGTGTTAGATTACCTGTGTGAGCATTACAATGGAACTTCCAGGCAGATGTACCAGATCCTGGCAAAAGCCGTGGGGGCCAGAGTGGAAACTTATGATATGGAAGAACGTCTTCTGGCGCAGATGATGTTCTCTGGAAAGACAGACCAGATCGACCGGGTATTTTCTCTGTATATGAAGCGGAAAAAGACCAGCGATCTGTTGGTAAAGGCATATTTTACCCTGAAAAGCGCCCAGTATTTCTTATATGATGTTCCTGCGGATGATGAAGTATTCCGGTATTTAGAGAGTATGGTTTACCGTACCGCGGAGAAGGAGAAACTGTCTACCATTTATCTGCTGGCCTTGAGTCGGTATTATGCCGGACTGGAGCGGTTAGAGGGAGAGAGAAGGACTCTGTGCCAGAAAATCGTGGATATTCTGCTGGCAGACGGTATGGTATTCCCGTATTTTAAGGATCTGGGCCGCCATGTGCGGATTCCTGAGGATATTATGGACAAAGCCATGATCCAGTATGTGGGACAGAAGGATTCCAGAGTGGATCTTCAGATCCGGATCCTGCCGCAGGAGAAGGAATTCCACGGGGACAGCATGAAACGGGTGTACCAGGGGATTTTTGTCCGCCAGAAGGTGTTGTTTGATGGTGAAAAGCTGGAATACCGGGTCTATGAGCTGAAAGGCGAACAGAAGGTTCTGGTAACAGAAGGGACTGTCAGAGGAAACCGACAGGTGGAAGAGGAAAAAGAGAGCAGGTTTCATCTGCTTAATGAAATGTCCATGTGCTTAAACCTGAAAGAAGAAGAGGGACTAAAAAGGGCCATGGAAACATATGTGAAAAAAACTGCTGTCATTGAACATGTGTTTGAGTTGATATAGAGAAGTAGTAAACGAGGGGAACATCGATGGATGGACTGATATTAGGATTGGATTTGTGTGATGGATACACACAACTGAGCTGCTGGGGGCGGGATGAAAACTGGACCCTTCCAACGGCAATCTGCAGACAGAAGGACGGCAGATGGCTGATCGGGGAAACAGCTTATGCCACAGCTCTGGCTGGAGAGGGATCCGTGACGGATAAATTGATCCGGCTGGTACTGCAGGACGGATCTGACACGATCTATGGGGTGAAGTACCGGGCAGTGGATCTGTTAAAATGTTTTTTGGAACAGGTGTTTTCGCTGCCATTGGAAGAAGGAAAGACGGTAGACGGTTCTATGGTAAAAGAACTGGTGATCACAGTTCCGAAGATGAAGGCACGGCTGATGGACGGTCTGATGTATTGCGCAGACCAGTTAAAGATTCCAAGAGCTCATGTTCATGTGATCAGCCACACAGAGGCGTTCATGTATTTTGTGCTGAGCCAGACCAGGGATGTGTGGAGCAATCATGTAGGATTATTTGATCTTTCCGAGAAATGTCTGTGCTATTATGAGATGAAAGTACAGAAAAATATGGGCCAGGTGACGGCTGTGGCGGAGCGGGAGAAGTTAGAAGAAGGCTTTGCTCTGGATATTTTGTCCGCACCGCAGGGCGTAAAGCTGGCGGATAAGATCTTATGCAGCTGTGGAGAGCGGCTTTTAGAGAAGAAGCTGTTTTCTTCCGTATTTTTAACGGGCAAAGGTTTTGAGACCCAGCAGTGGGCTGGCGAGTTCATGAAGATGCTGTGTAACCGCCGGAGAGTCTTTGTGGAGACGGTTCTATTTGCCCAGGGCGCGGCCTGCAAGGCAGTGGATCTGACCAGGGATAAGACTGCTTATCCGTACACCATGATCTGTGACGGCCGGTTGAATACCACTGTGGCGGTAAAGGTGCAGCATCAGGATAAAGAAAAACAGCTGGTTTTAGCGGCAGCAGGAGATAGCTGGTATGATTCCAGAAGTGAAGTGGAATTGATCCTGGAAGATCAGAATTATATTGAGTTTTCCATTCTTCCGCAGGATGTACGGAAGAGAAGAACGGTGAAATTAGAGCTGGAGGGATTTCCGGTACGGGATGATAAGAGCGTCCGGGTGTCTGTGCAGATTGGATTTTTAGATGAACGCACCATGGTAGTTGTAGTGAAGGATAAGGGCTTTGGAGAGTTTTACCCGTCAACCGGTGCTTCCATCCGTCAAGAGGTTACGTTATGAGTGTGATTTTATGCAGGAGAGAGCGGGTTTCCCATCCATTTTTCATTGAGAGTCTGGGAATCCGCGTGGGATCGTCACAGGAGCTTTGCTATGCTTTTTACCATCATCCATTGTTATTGATCGATGATCTGGTGGGACAGGATCTGATGGATTTTATCCGGGAAGAGTTAGGCATGGGAGCTACCGCAGGCCGGATGGAGAAATGGATCCGCAGCGGCGAGAATCCGGACGATGCCCTGATCATGTTTATGCAGGACTGTGACTATTACAGCAGCTTAGAGATCAGTCGTTTCCGCCAGCAGTTGGTCAGCTTACGGAAATTGCCTACACTGGAATATGAGAAGAAAAAGGGCGACTGTCTGTTCGGATTCCGGCAGTACGGAAAGGCTATTGATATTTACCAGAAGATCCTGGAGATGTCCGATCATATGAAATGTGACGACAAATTTTTGGGACGGGTCTGGAATAACCTGGCTGTCTGCTATACCCGGATCTTCCAGTTTGGCAAAGCCATGGATGCCTTTGAGAAGGCGTTTCTGCGGCTGAAGCAGGAGAAGATCCTGGAATCCATGTATCAGATCACCTGTTTAAATCCCGGAAGCCGGTTGAAGGATCGTTATGAAGCTCTGGTGACACCTGAAAAACGGGAGATCTGGGACCAGGAGATCAAAGAAAAGGAAAAAGAAGCGGAAAACTGTGAGAAGCTAAAGGAACTGGAGCAGCTTTTTGCCGGTGATCCGGAGACGAGAATGAAAGAAGCCGCCAGACAGGTAGAAGCCTGGAAACAGGACTACCGGAGGATGGCGTAAAAGTAGCCTAAGTGGCGGCATCCGCATAGGATAATAAGAGAAAACAAAACGAGGTATGTTATGTCTTATGTGGTTATGCTGGATGCCGGTCACGGAGGCTGGGACCCTGGCGCATCATATTATGGACGTCAGGAAAAAAATGACAACTTAAATCTGGCTCTTGCTGTTGGAAATATACTGGAACAGAAAGGGATTCCCGTAATTTACACCCGCACCAGCGATGTGTATCAGACGCCTTTTGAGAAGGCGGAGATGGCCAATCGCTCGGATGCGGATTTTTTTGTTTCATTTCACCGGAACGCTATGCCGGTGCCTGGGACGGCTTCAGGAATCGAGAGCCTGGTGTATGAAAATACCGGGGCAGCGGCAGTGCTGGCGAGAAATATCAATGAAGAATTAAAGGGAGCCGGATTTGCGGATCTGGGCGTGATCGAGAGACCGGGGCTGGTAGTGCTGAAAAGGACCCGGATGCCAGCCGTATTAGTGGAAGCTGGGTTTATTGACAATGAGGCAGATAACCGGCTGTTTGACCAGAATTTCACCGCCATTGCCCAGGCTATCGCTGATGGAATTCAGAAGGCCCTGGAGGAAGAGGAGGCCATGAAGCCGGAATATTATCAGATCCAGACAGGCGCTTACCGGAACCAGGAGCTGGCTACCCAACAGCTGATCCAGTTAAAATCCCAGGGATTCCCGGCATTTTTAGTGTACGAGGATGGGCTTTATAAGGTGCGGGTCGGCGCATTCCTGAATCTGGATCATGCGGTGGCCATGGAGAAGAAACTGCGGGAGTATGGGTATAGTACGGTGATGGTGAAGAAGGCAGCGGTGTTATAACAAGAATATTATGTCAATTCCGCGATCCTTGTAATCCCCACATAAATGTGGGAAATCTTATACCAGGTGCGGAAATCCACCACACCTGTCTGGGGCAACCCGAAAATGGACTGGAATTCTGACACGGCGGCGGCAGTTGCAGGACCGTAGAAGCCATCAGCGGCGACTCTTGGGATTGCAGTGTAGACAGAAGCGATGGCATCTAACTGCTCCTGCAGCTGCCGCACTTTGTCTCCGGAGGAACCAAGAGTCAGATCATAACCTGGCCAGGAGGCAGGAATGCCGGAGATCTGCTCTGCAGTGTTGATGTAGATGCTGGAGCCGTAGTAATGGCGCAGGATCTCAATGGGGCTGTAACCGCGCTCACCCAGGGAGCAGGAACCCCATTGTGTCATCCAGTTTGGACAGCTAACCTGCCGCCCATCACAGTATTGGGTTAAAATCGGCTGTTTCACATCCGGTCTTGATAAATAATTATCAAAGATTTCATCCACGGTCAGGGAAATGCTCTCAAAAATATTCCGTCCATAGATCCATTTGTGGTCAAAGGCGGTGGAAGAAGTGATGGTGAAATCATATCCCTGGTTCCGGTACCATTCGGTGTAGACCCGGTTCAGGGTGAAAGACATGATGGCTAACACATTGGCAGTGATAGAAGCCTGGGGCCAGGTGGCGTAGATCTCGCTGGAGGCTACATTTTTGATATAATCACGATAAGGAACGTAATAATCTTTGGCGGAGCGGTCAGAGGGGACTCCATCGTGGACAACAATGGTCTGGGGAACCACCACCCGGCTTAAGACGATTTCGCCGGATTCATGGACTGGCTTTACCTCAGTTTCTGCGATTTTTGGAGGATAATTACCATATAAGGTATGTTCCGGGATGACTACAGGGTCTGGAAGTGGCTCTGGGTCCCCCTCAGGCTCTAAGGCCACCGGCTGAATGGCAAGAGAGTCCGGGAGAATCTCTGTGCCGGAGATCTGTTTTGGTTTAAAGCCTGGGGCTGTGATCTCCAGAGCATAAGGAGCGTAAGGCATGGGGCTTCCTGGAACCAGGCTGTAAGAGAGCTCCGGTGCGTCCAGGGTTACCTGGGGTGTCTGACCAGAAAGATTGGTGGAGACCTCTTCGATGGTCTGCGCTGGACGATTGGTGTGGGAGATCCGTACCGTGGCGCCGGTGATGGGAAAATGGTTGATGATGGAGACCACATGGACCTGAAGGCTTCCGCGGCTGGTAAGGTCGGTGGAACAGGAAGATACGAGATGATTCATGAGAAAGCTCCTTTCTGGACATGGAGATGGACCCGGGTGCGCTCCTGTTTCATTTTGGAGAGAAATTCAGCTATTTTCCGAGGGGCGCAGACTGGCCGGATCATGGTGATTGATATAGGTTATCAGGAAGCAGGGGAAAATATGTCAGATATCGTACAAAATTAAAAACAATATTTTTTGAAAAAGTGGTTGAAAAAATATGGATCATCATGTATAATGCTATCAATTTAGGCCAAAATGCCTTGATGCAATTTCACAACAAAAGAAAGGAATGGAGCCCCCTATGAAAGCATTTTTGATTCTGGAAGACGGGACCGTATTTGAAGGAACGAGTATTGGTTATCCGAAAGAAGTGATCAGCGAAATCGTATTTAATACCTCAATGACCGGTTATCTGGAGGTCCTCACCGATCCGTCCTATGCGGGACAGGCAGTGGTGATGACCTATCCTTTAATTGGTAATTATGGTATTTGTCATGAAGATATGGAATCTTTAAAACCGTGGCCAGATGGCTATATTGTCAGAGAATTATCTAGAATCCCCAGCAATTTCAGAAGCGAGGATACCATCCAGCATTTCTTAGAAAGTAATCATATTCCAGGTATCAGTGGTATCGATACAAGAGCCCTCACAAAAATTTTAAGAGAAAAAGGAACCATGAATGGCATGATTACCACCAAGGTGTATGAAGATCTGTCAGAACCGATCAGCCGTATGAAACAGTACACGGTAAAAGGTGTGGTAAAAGCAACTTCCTGTAAGAAAGCTTATGTCTTAAATCCGACCGATCCGGCGGCAGAGACGATTTCTGTAAGAACAGCAGAAAAGCCGGAGAGCTTAAAGACCAGAGAGGGAGAGGGCAAAAAGGTAGCGCTCTTAGATCTGGGAGCTAAGAAAAATATCGCCCAGTCCCTGATTGAACGGGGATGTGAGGTGACAGTATATCCGTGCGACACAAAAGCAGAGGACATCTTAAAGACCAATCCGGATGGAATCATGTTATCCAACGGCCCTGGAGATCCAAAGGAAAATGTGGAGATCATCAAAGAGATCCGCAAATTATACGAATCGAATGTTCCGATCTTCGCGATCTGCCTGGGACATCAGCTGATGGCTCTGGCTACAGGCGCAGATACTTATAAATTGAAGTATGGCCATCGTGGAGGAAATCATCCGGTGAAAGACTTATCCACAGGAAGAGTGTACATTTCTTCCCAGAACCACGGCTATGCGGTGGATACGGACAGTCTGGACCCGAATATCGCTGTTCCGGCCTTTGTCAATGTCAATGACGGAACCAATGAGGGATTAAAATACACAGGAAAGAACATTTTCACCGTTCAGTATCACCCGGAAGCCTGCCCAGGACCGCAGGATTCCAGCTATCTGTTTGACCGATTCTTAAAGATGATGGAGGTAAATGACTAATGCCGAAGAATCCTGATATCAAAAAAGTACTGGTGCTTGGCTCTGGCCCGATCGTCATCGGACAGGCTGCGGAATTTGACTATGCGGGAACCCAGGCGTGCCGTTCCCTGAAAGAAGAAGGAATCGAGGTTGTCCTGTTAAACTCAAACCCGGCAACCATTATGACCGATAAGGATATCGCGGATCATGTCTACATTGAGCCGCTGACCCTGGAAGTGGTGGAGCAGCTGATCTTAAAAGAGAAGCCGGATAGTGTGCTGCCGACCCTGGGCGGCCAGGCGGGACTGAATCTGGCTATGGAGCTGGAAGAGGCCGGATTTTTAAAGGAGCACAATGTCCGTCTGATCGGAACCACGGCCCAGACCATCAAAAAGGCAGAGGATCGTCTGGAGTTTAAAGAGACCATGGAGAAGATCGGTGAGCCGGTGGCACCTTCCAAGGTAGTAGAGACGGTGGAGGACGGTATTGAATTTACCAACAGCATCGGTTATCCGGTGGTTCTGCGTCCGGCTTACACCTTAGGCGGCAGCGGCGGCGGAATCGCCCATGACCAGGAAGAACTGGTGGAGATCTTATCCAACGGTCTTCGTCTGTCCCGTGTGGGCCAGGTACTGGTGGAGCGGTGCATCGCAGGCTGGAAAGAGATCGAGTACGAGGTAATGCGTGATGGCGCCGGAAATGTGATCACCGTCTGCAACATGGAAAATATCGATCCGGTTGGTGTTCATACCGGTGACAGTATCGTTGTGGCGCCATCCCAGACCTTAGGGGACAAGGAGTACCAGATGCTGCGTACTTCTGCATTAAATATCATCACGGAGCTTGGCATCACTGGAGGCTGCAACGTGCAGTACGCCCTGCATCCGACGACCTTTGAGTACTGTGTTATCGAGGTAAACCCGCGTGTCAGCCGTTCTTCCGCTCTGGCTTCCAAGGCTACTGGCTATCCAATCGCTAAGGTAGCGGCAAAGATCGCTTTAGGGTATACACTGGATGAGATTAAAAATGCAGTAACGAAGAAGACATATGCAAGCTTTGAGCCAATGCTGGACTACTGCGTTGTTAAAATGCCGAGACTGCCATTTGATAAATTTATCAGCGCTGAGAGAAAATTAGGAACCCAGATGAAGGCAACCGGTGAGGTCATGAGCATCTGTACCAATTTCGAAGGTGGTCTGATGAAGGCCATCCGTTCCCTGGAGCAGCATGTAGACTGCCTGCTTTCCTACGATTTCTCCGAACTGGATGAGGAAGCGCTGACAAACCAGTTAAAGGTAGTAGACGACCGCCGGATCTGGGTGATCGCCGAGGCTCTGCGCCGTGGATTCAGCTATGAGAAGATCCATGAGATCACAAAAATTGATAACTGGTTTATTGACAAGCTGGCTATTATTGTGGAGATGGAAGAAGCACTGAAAAACGGTCCGCTGACTCCGGAATTATTAAAAGAAGCAAAACGGATCGAATTCCCGGATAATGTGATTGCCAGACTGACCGGCAAGAGCCAGGAAGAGATCAAGGCCATGAGAAAAGCCAATGGCATCGTGGCAGCTTATAAGATGGTAGATACCTGTGCGGCAGAATTCGCGGCAGAGACTCCATATTATTACTCCTGCTTCGGCAGCCAGAATGAGGTGGCAGAGACCAGCGGGAAGAAGAAGGTACTGGTGCTTGGTTCTGGTCCGATCCGTATTGGACAGGGTATTGAGTTCGATTTCTGTTCCGTACACAGCACATGGGCATTTTCCAAAGAAGGCTACGAGACGATCATCGTTAATAATAACCCGGAGACGGTCAGCACCGACTTCGATATTGCCGATAAGCTGTATTTTGAGCCTTTGACTGCAGAGGATGTGGAGTCGATTGTGGATATCGAGAAACCAGATGGCGCGGTAGTGCAGTTCGGTGGACAGACAGCGATCAAATTGACCGAAGCCCTGATGAAGATGGGCGTTCCGATCCTTGGAACGGCAGCAGAAGATGTAGATGCAGCAGAAGATCGTGAATTATTTGACAAGATTCTGGAAAAATGCCAGATCCCAAGACCGGCAGGCCACACGGTATTTACTGCGGAAGAGGCAAAGCAGGCAGCAGCAGAGCTGGGCTATCCGGTTCTGGTAAGACCGTCCTACGTTCTTGGCGGACAGGGTATGCAGATCTGCATCAATGACCACGATGTAGATGAGTTTATCGGAATTATTAACCAGATCGCACAGGATCACCCGATTCTGGTTGATAAATATATTGTAGGAAAAGAGATCGAGGTAGATGCGGTCTGCGACGGCACCGATATCCTGATTCCTGGTATCATGGAGCATATCGAGCGTACCGGTATTCATTCCGGTGACAGTATCTCCGTATATCCGGCGCCAAGCATTACTCCGTCCATTGAGGCGAAATTAGTTGACTACACGGAGAAACTGGCGAGAGCCCTTCATGTGAAAGGCATGATCAATATCCAGTTTATCGTGTCAGGCGAGGAAGTTTACATCATTGAGGTAAACCCGCGTTCCTCCAGAACAGTGCCATACATCAGCAAGGTAACCGGAATCCCGATCGTTCCGCTGGCTACTCAGGTGATCTGCGGTCACACCATCCGGGAACTGGGCTACACACCGGGCTTGCAGAAGAAGGCTGACTATATCGCTATTAAGATGCCGGTATTCTCCTTCGAGAAGATCCACGGAGCTGATATCAGCCTTGGACCGGAGATGAAGTCCACCGGTGAATGTCTGGGTATTGCCAAGACCTTTAATGAGGCTCTTTACAAAGCCTTTGAGGGAGCAGGAATCAAGCTGCCAAAACACAAAAACATGATCATTACGGTCCGTGACGAGGATAAGGAAGATATGGTGGATATCGCCAGAAGATTCCAGAATGTGGGTTACCGCATTTTCGCCACTAAAGGCACTGCGAAAGTCTTAAATGACAATGGAGTGAAGGCATTAGAGGTTCACAAGATCGAGCAGGAGTCTCCAAACTTGTTGGACCTGATCCTGGGTCATGAGATCGACCTTGTCATTGATATCCCGCAGCAGGGAGCAGAAAGGAGCCACGATGGATTTGTGATCCGTCGGAACGCCATCGAGACAGGTGTGAATGTATTAACTGCATTAGATACCGCTGCGGCGCTGGCAACCAGCCTGGAGAACCGGGCGAAGGAGCTGTCGCTGATCGATATTGCTACGGTGCAGTAAAATAGGGAAAAGACAGAGGGGCTGTGAAAAAACATAGTCTATAAAAAGAAGGACCAGGGGTTCATAATGAATCCTTGGTCCTTTTTTCACAACTGTTACTGGATCACAGTACCAGCCTTCTTTGCCATACTATCCTGTGCCTTTTCCAGAGAAGTGATAACAGCCTTTCGATGATTTCCATGAGTGACGAAATCCAAGGCAGCCTCGATCTTAGGCAGCATGGTTGCAGCCTCAAACTGTCCCTCTGCCATCAATTCTTCTGCTTCTTGCACACTTAAGGTCTCCAGAGCTTTCTGGTCCTCTTTTCCATAGTTCACATATACATTCGGTACATCGGTTAAGATCAGAAGGACATCTGCGTCCACTTCCTTTGCCAGAAGTCCAGCCGCGAGATCTTTCTCGATCACCGCACTGGCACCTTTCAGCCGGTATCCCTGTTCCATCACCGGGATTCCGCCGCCGCCACAGGCGATCACGATCTGATCTGCATCTAAAACAGCCTTGATCACATCCCCTTCCACGATGGAAACTGGCTTCGGGGAAGCCACAACCCTGCGGTAGCCCTTTCCAGGAACCTCTTCCACAAAATTACCCTTGTCTTCTTCAGCCTTTGCATCTTCTGCACTCATGTAACGTCCGATGGCTTTGGCAGGTGTATAGAACGCCTCATCGTAAGGGTTCACCATTACCTGGGTCAGAATGGAGGCCACTGGCTTGTAGATGCCTCTGCGGATCAGTTCGGTGCGAATCGCATTCTGAAGGTCATATCCGATGTAGCCCTGGCTCATGGCAGAGCAGACGGACATAGGAGCGGAAGTGTAGCCTTCATGCTGTTTGCCAAATTCGTTCATTGCTGTGTGGATCATGCCTAACTGAGGTGCGTTGCTGTGGACAACAGCTACCTGCCAGCCGTCCTGGATAAAATCAGCGATCATTTTGGATGTTTTTGCAGCTGCTTCTTTCTGCTCCGGAAGATTGGTTCCAAGAGCATTATGGCCTAATGCCATGACGATACGCTTTTTTGCCATATTCGGTTCCTCACTTATCTGAAATTTTATGGTAACGATTCAGTAGGTCTGCGCACATGCTGCGCTGACCTGCTGAATCGTTACATTTTGTGATATTACAGTCCATGCAGGTAAGAACCTAGAAGGCTGCTGTTTGCTCAACGCGTGAACAGTAACCCTTGAAGGAATGATTTGTGTCTGCATAGTTAGGAATATGTTGGGGTCAAAAGCTTTTGACCCCTCTGATACCGGATTGCTCTGAACTACATGCTCCCGCAATTCTCAAAAATTCTCCTGCAAGCAAGCTTGCGCCGAACTTCTGACCTTGGGACCCTGGTATCTTAGGAATATTATAGAATTTTTACAGAAAAAATGCAATAATAGAGGAAAGGAAAATGTGCAGATTAGAAAGAGGAAACAAGATGGGAAAAGGCAGTTGGAGAGGAATCTGGGAAATGTTTGCAGCCCTGGTGTTTTATGACCTGGTTACAACAATGGTGATGATCATGTTGAAGGATGGAAAGGTTCTGACAGTGCAGTGCGTATCGGCTCTGGTGGCGGGAGCGGCATTCATGCTTCTTTATATAAGAAAAAAGAAGATAGAACATAGGGGAGTGTCACTTGAAAAAGAGGTCTGGAAGAACCGGCGGTCATGTTTCCAGATCCTATACCTTATCTTGTTCGGAATTGCTTTAAGTCTGTCCATCAACGGCCTGATCGATCGGAGTAATTTAAAATCCATATTCCCAGGTTATTGTCAGACTGCCCAGGCAATCGCCGCACCTCCCTTATGGCTTCAGATTCTGGCAGCGGGAGTGGTGATTCCATGGACAGAAGAACTGATTTTCCGGGGCTTTGGTTTCTCACAGCTGCGGCAATTTCATTCCTTCTGGACAGCCGCCGGGATTTCGGCACTTGCTTTCGGTGTTTATCATGGAAATGTGGTACAGGGCCTTTATGCAGCTGTGATCGGTCTGTTTCTTGCCTGGGTCATGGAAAAGAAAGGCTGTATTATCGCCCCATGGCTGGTACACGTATCTGCAAATTTAACTTCCGTTCTGGGTGGAAATGTGGTAAAGTTAAAAGAGTGGACTGTGGGCGTCAGTATCATGTTTCTGGCAATCTTGGTTTGGACTATAGAAAAGAGCAGCCGTCTGACAGACACGCATCATTAGAAAATGAGTAACGGTTCAGCAGGTCTGCGCACTGAATCGTTACAAAAAGGAACGCAAGGAGAAAATGTTAAGAAATTAAAACAATTGACGAATATGGATAAATGTGTTTAAATATACTCAAAGGAGTAAGCTATTATGAACACACCAAATATCACAAATTACAAGCCAAAAGATTTTGCTGAATTGTTAGGCATATCTGTTAAAACATTGCAACGCTGGGATAGGGAAGGAACTCTAAAAGCAAATCGAACTCCAACTGACAGGCGTTATTATACTTACGACCAGTATCTTCAATTTAAAGGCATAAATACCGAAAGTGACCAACGTCAAGTAGTTATTTATGCGAGGGTGTCTACGAGAAACCAAAAAGATGATTTACAAAACCAGGTCGCATTTTTAAGACAGTTTTGTAATGCCAAAGGAATCATTGTAGACCAATGTATTGAAGATTATGGGAGTGGGCTTAATTACAATCGTAAAAAGTGGAATGAGTTATTAGATGAAGTAATGGAGCAAAAAATCAAAACCATAATCGTAACCCATAAAGATCGATTTATCAGGTTTGGTTATGATTGGTTTGAAAAATTCTGTATGAAGTTTAACACAACCATTATGGTGGTAAATAATGAAGCATTATCACCACAAGAAGAACTCGTGCAGGATATTGTTTCAATACTCCATATGTTTTCCTGTAGATTGTACGGGCTTCGTAAGTATAAAAAGCAAATAGAAAAGGATGAGGACATTGCTAAAGAGCTTCAAGACGGAAATCAATCCGACAGAGGAACAGAAAGTTAAGATTCGTAAAACAATAGGAACTTGCAGATATATTTACAACTTCTATCTCGCTCATAACAAAGAACTTCATGACAATGGAGAAAAGTTTATGAGTGGTAAAAGTTTTAGTGTCTGGCTGAACAATGAGTATCTTCCTAAAAATCCAGATAAGTTATGGATGAAGGAAGTCAGTTCAAAATCTGTAAAGCGTTCAATCGAAAATGGCTGTGTCGCGTTTACCAGATTTTTCAAACATCAAAGTGCTTTTCCTAATTTTAAAAAGAAGGGAAAATCTGATGTGAAGATGTATTTCGTAAAGAATAATCCAAAGGATTGCCGATGCGAAAGACACAGAATGAATATTCCATCACTTGGTTGGGTTCGTATGAAAGAAAAAGGATACGTTCCTACTACCAAAGACGGGTATGTGATGAAAAGCGGTCATGTCTCAATAAAAGCTGACCGATACTATGTTTCAGTTCTTATAGAAATCCCAAATAACAAGATAGCTGATAATTCCAATGAAGGAATTGGCATTGACCTTGGATTAAAGGATTTTGCCATTGTTTCGAATGGTAAAACTTATAAGAACATTAACAAATCCGCAAAATTAAAGAAACTTGAAAAACAGCTTATTCGAGAACAGAGAAGTCTTTCTCGAAAGTATGAAAATTTAAAGGAAGGAGAGTCCACTCAAAGAGCGAATATACAGAAACAAAAGCTTAAGGTACAGAAACTTCATCATAAAATAGACAATATCCGTACTGACTATATCAACAAAACAATCGCAGAGATGGTGAAAACCAAACCATCTTATATAACGATTGAAGATTTAAACGTATCAGGAATGATGAAGAACAAACATCTTTCAAAGGCAGTTGCTTCGCAGAAGTTTTATGAATTTAGAACAAAACTTCAAGCGAAATGCAAGGAAAACGGAATTGAACTTCGTGTAGTAGACAGATGGTATCCATCATCGAAAACCTGTCACTGTTGCGGAGCGATCAGGAAAGACTTAAAACTTTCAGACAGAATCTTCCAATGTGACTGTGGTTATATCGAAGACAGAGATTTCAATGCCGCACTTAATCTGAGAGATGCTACGACTTACGAAGTTGCATAAATAAACGCAAACGTAGGTATGTACCGTGGGCTTACACGGGAATTAACGACTGTGGAGTGTACAAGAACTTGTGAGTAGATATGATTTTGGTCAATCCAAAGCATACACGATGAAACAGTAAGTAAAACTTGTGAGAGTTTACATTATCTCGATGTGAGTATATTTACACACATTTTGAGTGGCAGGTATTGTATAAAGTGAAGTTATTATCCGTAGCAATCCCCTGTTATAATTCAGAAGCTTATATGAGACACTGCATCGACACCCTGCTAACCGGCGGCGATGAAGTGGAGATCCTGATCGTGGACGATGGTTCCACCAAGGACCGTACCCCGGAGATTGCCGATGAATATGAAAAAAATTATCCGGGCATCTGCAGGGCCATCCATCAGGAAAATGGCGGACATGGCGAGGCAGTCAACGCAGGACTCCGGAATGCCCAGGGCATTTATTATAAGGTCGTAGACAGTGACGACTGGGTGGACGAGAACGCTTATAAAGAAGTGCTTGCCACACTGAGACGGTTTGTCTATGGAAACCAGACTCTGGATATGCTGATCTGCAATTTCGTTTACGAGAAGCAGGGAGCGAAGCATAAAAAGGTGATGAATTACCATACAGCACTGCCAAAAGACCAGATTTTTACCTGGAAAGATGTGAAGGTATTCATGCTGGGACAGTACATTCTCATGCATTCAGTCATTTACCGGACCGAGCTTCTGCGTCAGTGCAATTTTGAGCTGCCGAAGCACACGTTCTATGTAGATAATATTTTTGTGTTCCAGCCGCTTCCATATGTGAAGACTATGTACTATCTGGATGTAAATTTTTACCGGTATTTTATCGGACGTACCGATCAGTCAGTTAATGAGACGGTGATGATCGGCCGTATCGACCAGCAAATCCGGGTAACAAAGCTGATGCTGGATTACTATGAGAATTCCAGGATCACCAGCCACAAGCTGCGTCATTACATGGTGCGTTACCTGGAGATCATGATGGTCATCTGTTCCATTCTCGCCATCAAGTCCGGAACCGATGAAAATATGGCTAAGAAGAAGGAATTATGGGAATCTGTGAAGAAGAAAGACGTTTTCCTGTATATGCGCCTGCGCTATGGCTTCCTTGGCCAGAGCATGAACCTTCCTGGAAAGAGCGGACGCCAGGTGTCTATCGCCGGATACAAGATTAGCCAGAAGTTCTTTGGATTTAACTAAACAGGTCGAAAAAAGAGAGGGAGCCACAATATTTTTATTGTGGCTCTTTCAAGTATATTGATGATTGCAAACAGGGACAAACAGGCGTATATTGAATGCAGAAAATGAAAACAGGAGGCAGCAATGGGGCTGCAAAGAGAGAAATGACAGGTTCCGGATGAAGCTGTTCTTTCTATTTTTTTGCGCCGAAAGCTGAAAAAATATGTCACGAGAGTTTAAAAGTCCAGTTACAAAGAATCTGTGGGAGTATGCGGTAGTGACCGTCAGTACCCTGATCATGGTGTTTGGAAATTATTTCTTCAAGTTCCCCAATAACTTTGCCTTTGGCGGGATCACTGGTTTTTCCACCATCGTCAGCGCTTTGACGAAGTTTTCAGCGTCCCAGTTTACCTTTATTGCCAACATGGTTCTGCTTGTTATGGGCTTTATTTTCATCGGAAAAGGCTTTGGCATGAAGACAGTCTATTCCAGTGTTCTGATGTCGCTTGCATTGGGAGCCATGGATCGATGGTTTCCGATGGGAAAGCCATTGACGGATCAGCCGATCCTGGAACTGGTATTTGCCGTATTTCTTCCGGCAGTAGGTTCTGCGCTGTTATTTAACATTGGTGCGTCCAGTGGTGGAACAGATATTATCGCCATGATCTTTAAAAAATACACCAGTTTCAATATTGGAACCATGCTGCTGCTGGTGGACTGTTTCTCCGTTCTGATGGCATTTGTGGTATTTGATGTGACCACCGGACTCTTTTCCACGCTTGGTCTTATCGGCAAATCCCTGATGATCGACGGAGTGATCGAGAATATCAATCTGTGTAAGTGCTTTAATATCGTATGTGATAATCCGGAACCGATCTGTGATTTCATCATCAAAGAATTAAACCGCAGCGCTACTGTTTATCAGGCCCAGGGCGCATTTACCCACCATCGCAAGACGGTGATCATGACTACCATGCGCCGCAGCCAGGCTGTAAAGCTGAGAAACTTTATCCGCCAGGCAGAGCCGACTGCATTTATGCTGATCTCCAACTCCAGCGAGATCATCGGTAAGGGATTTTTATCAAACTAATGCTTCATCACCAGACAGAAATGGGAGGTTCATTTTAATATGAAACAGATATTTCGGACATCTGATCTTGATGTCTGCAGAGATGGAAAAACACTGGTAACAGAAAAATTACAGGAACTGATTGATCTGGCAGCCCAGGCCAGGGGAATTGCGCTGCTGGAAAAAGGTACTTATCTGACGGCGGCACTGTATCTGAAAAGTCATATGGAACTGCAGTTTGAAGAAGGAGCTGTGCTTCTGGGAACCACGGATGAAGAGCAGTATCCGGTAGTGCCGACGAGAGCGGCCGGAATTGAGATGGACTGGTATCCGGGAATTTTAAACTGTGATGGTCAGACGGATGTGGTGATCAGCGGTCCTGGCATGATCGATGGTCAGGGAGAGTACTGGTGGAATAAATACTGGGGCGAAGACCAGAAGGGCGGCATGCGAAAAGAGTATGATGCGAAAGGACTTCGCTGGGCCTGTGATTCTGACTGTATGAGAGTCCGGAATCTGGTGGTTATGGGATCAGATCATGTGACCATCAGGGATATCACCTCTTACAGATCCGGCTTCTGGAATGTGCATATCTGCTACAGCAGCCAGATCCATGTGGATGGAATCAAGATTGCAGGATGTGGAAAGAGCAGTCCAAGCACCGATGGAATTGATATCGATTCCTGTGATCATGTGCTGGTGGAGAATTGCGAGACTTCTTGCAATGATGACAGCATCTGTATCAAATCGGGAAGAGATGCGGATGGCTACCGTGTGGGACGTCCATGTCATCATATCACGGTACAGAACTGTAAGATTCATGCCGGATTTGGCGTGACGATCGGAAGTGAGGTATCTGGCGGCGTCCATGACATTCTCTTAAAACAGCTCCAGTATCATGGAACTGATTGCGGTTTCCGGATCAAATCTTCTCTGCCAAGAAGAGGATATATCCGGAATGTGCTGGTGGAAGATCTTCAGATGGTCAATGTGAAGTATCCGTTCCATTTCTGTCTCAACTGGAATCCGGCCTACAGCTACTGTGATCTGCCGGAGGACTACCAGGGAGAAGTGCCGGATAGCTGGAGAAAATTATTGGAAAAATTGCCGGAAAGTGTTCCGCTTACCCAGGTCAGCGATATCACCATCCGGAATGTAGAAGCCAGATGTGAGGATGATTACGAAGGAATCAGCCGTGCTTTTCATATTGAAGGCTATGCCCAGATGCCGATCAGCCAGATCCGGTTTGAACATGTGAAATTGGATTGTAAGGAATTTGGCGTGATCAATTATGTAAAAGACATGGAATGGGACCAGGTACAGGTGTCAGTGTCCGAAGAGCGGAACGCGGCAAATGATGATTATGATAACCGATAGATTTCACGTGATGTTTGCGTGTATTCCTATTCCAATCCAAGCTCCAATATGCTATAATTAAAACTCGTGTTATAGCCAGATAAAAACAAAGTAAAATAGAGAGGTACGAAGGAGCATGGCGGTTAATAAGAATGGAATCGTGGTAATGGGAGCTGTTTTTGTGGATATCAAGGGGTTCCCGGATGATGTTTATATTCCAGATGGAAGAAATGCTGGAAAGGTAGAGTATATCCATGGAGGTGTCAGCCGGAACGTAGTAGAGGATATTGCCAACATGGAGCTGCGCCCGACCTTTTTAAGTATTGTGGATGAGTCTGCGCTGGGTGATGCAGTTGTCCGCAAGCTGAATAACCATAAGGTAAATACCGAATATATCCAGTCTGCGCCCAATGGCATGGGAACCTGGCTGGCAGTGTTTGATAACAACGGCGATCTGGCGGGATCAATTTCCCAGAGACCGGATCTGATGCCGCTCCTTGACGTTCTGGAGAAAAAGGGTGACGAGATCTTTGCCAATGCGGATTCTATCATCATCGAGGTGGATGTGGATAAGGAGATCGTGAAAAAGGTAGTAGAGTTGTGTGAGAAGCATCAGAAGAAGCTGTACGGTGTGGTCAGCAATATGAGTATCGCTGTGGAACGTCGAGATTTCCTTCAGAAGTTTGACTGCTTTATCTGTAACCAGTTAGAAGCCGGCATGTTCTTCGCGGATGATTTCAGTGAGACTGACCCAAAGGAGCTGGCTGAGATCCTGGCGAAGAAGCTTCAGCTTGCCAAGATCCCATCTATGGTTGTGACTATGGGAGGCGCAGGCTCGGTCTATGCAGATATGAAGGGGAAAAAGGGCTTCTGCCCGGCGAAAAAGGTACAGGTAAAGGACACTACAGGAGCGGGTGATGCTTTCTGCGCAGGTGTTTCCAGTGGCCTGACCTATGGCAAGACATTGGCGGAATCGGTAGAGATCGGAACCAGACTGGCAGCATCCGTGATCACTTCTTCCGAGAATGTGTGTCCACGTTTTCTTCCCGGAGAACTTGGAATCGAGGCATAAAACGTGTTAGTTAGAAAAATCGTAAATTTTGCGAAAAAAGAGACGGTTCTTTTTGCAGCGGTGCTATTGGCATTCGGTTCCATGGTCTGTGTTCCACCGGATATGCAGTATCTTTCTTATATTGATTATCGGGTTCTGGCATTGCTGTTTTGTCTGATGACGGTTATGGAAGGCTTTAAAAGCACAGGATTTTTTGCAGCAGTGGCGGGAAAATTGCTTAAAAAGGTAAAAACCTTTCGCCAATTATATCTGGTGCTGGTGTTTTTATGCTTTTTTACTTCCATGTGGATTACCAATGATGTGGCACTTTTGACCTTTGTCCCATTTACGGTTCTGGTTCTGCGGATGACTGGTCTGGAACAGGAAATGATTCCTGTGATCGTGTTACAGACCATTGCGGCAAATCTTGGAAGTATGACCACTCCGGTGGGAAATCCCCAGAACTTGTATCTGTATTCCATTTCCGGTATGGGAATCGGAGCATTTTTACAGATCATGGGTCCGTTGACCTTGATTTCTGCCGGTTTGATCTTTTTGATCTGCCTGATCCATAAGGATTTTCCAATCCGGCAGGGGATGCTGGGAAAAGAGATCGTTGGAGTGCGGAAAGCTGGAGAAAATCAGGTGTTAGCAGTATTATTTTTCATAAGCCTGCTGTCCGTGTTCCGTATCCTGTCATGGCAGCTCCTGCTGCTGATTGTTCTGGCATCCTGTATCGGAATCAAAGCTTTCTGTAAAGAAAAGTATCTGCCATTAGAGGCAGACTTTGGTCTGCTTCTGACCTTTGTGGCGTTTTTCATATTTATCGGCAATATGGGCCGGATCTGTGTGGTAAGAGAAGTGCTGAGCCAGGTTTTAAATGGAAGAGAGCTTCTGATCTCATTCCTGTGCAGCCAGATGATCAGCAATGTTCCGGCAGCGATCCTGTTATCTGGTTTTACGCAAGAGTATCGGGGTCTGCTGCAGGGGGTCAACATCGGCGGTCTTGGAACCTTGATCGCTTCTCTGGCAAGTCTGATTTCCTATAAGTTTTTTGCCGCAGAGTCAGAGCAGACTCCGGCAGCGGGAACCAGAGGGAGATACATGATTACCTTTACCATCTGGAACGTGGGGATGGCTCTGGTCCTTTTAGTAGCTGCGTTTTTGTTCACTGGTCTGACATAAGAAAATGTTGGGATAGAGTGAAAATATACACAAAAAAGTCCGCAAATAATCCAAATATTTGTGGACTTTTTTCTTGCTCTATTTAAAATAAGTGTTATAATACACTTGTAACAAGAAAACAAGTTGTAGTAACTAGAGAAACTTAACAGACCTCGAAAAATGAAAGGCCGCTAAGCAATCAGTTTGATGGAGGAAAAGTTAAATGACTACTTTAAAAGCTGAAAAAAGAGACATGAGCACAAAGGCAAAAAAGCTTAGACGGGAAGGATATGTAACCGGTAATGTATTCGGCAGAGAAATCGAAGGCTCCATTCCGGTGAAGATGGGCAAGAGAGACGTAGAACGTTTCATGAAGACCTGCACCAAGGGCAGCCAGGTGATGCTGGATCTGGAAGGTCAGATGATGGATGTCCTGGTAAAGGAAATTGATTTTGATTCCATGAAGAATCAGGTGGATGAGATTGATTTCCAGGCTCTGGTAAGTGGCGAGAAGGTACATTCTGTAGCAGAAGTAATCTTATTGAACCATGAGAAGAGAACCGAAGGCGTTGTGGAGCAGATGCTTCAGGAGATTTCCTATAAGGCAGTTCCAGCTGCATTGGTTGAGAAGGTGGAGATCGATGTATCTGATCTGAAGGTCGGTGATTCCATCAAAGTAAAAGATCTGCCGATTGCAGCAGACAAAGATATTGATCTGATCACAGATCCAGAAACAACAGTTGTTGTGGTTGCTGAGCCTAGAAACAAAGCAATTCCTGAGCCTGAGGAGACAGAAGAGGCTGACGCTGCAAAGAAGGAAGCTCCTAAGAAAGAAGAAGAGAAGTAGTTCGGAGTATCCAGAAAACGTGGCAGCGGATATAGATCATAGAACACCCGGATGGTGGTTGCAGATATGTGACACCTATCCGGGTGTTTTTATGTGTCATAGGAAGCAGGATTCTTTTTCAAATAGGCAGCAGACAGAAAGACTTGCCCTTGTGGAGAATTTTAAAATAGAGTATAATAAACTGACAAAACCTGCCGCCCTTCGCGGCATTTCATTTGGAGGAATCACATTGAAAGAAAATTATAAAATGACCATCGCATACGATGGATCACGCTATTTCGGCTGGGAACATCAGCCTAATACTGATTTAACCATCCAGGGCAAATTAGAGTCGGTTCTGTCTCTGATGACGGGAACAGAGGTAGAGGTGATTGGCGCAGGCCGTACCGATGCCGGTGTGCACGCCAAGGGAATGGTAGCGAATGCCCATTTTGAGACGGATCAGACCACGGAGGAGATCTGCCAGTACATGAACCGCTATCTGCCAGAAGATATCTGTGTGACTGAGGTGCGTGTGGCCTCTGACCGTTTCCACAGCCGTTACAATGCGATGGGGAAAACGTATTGTTACACCTGCTATGCAGGGGATTTAAAGCCGGTATTTAACCGCAAGTACGTTTATGTCCTGGATCAGACCCCGGATGTGGAGCAGATGAAGAAAGCGGCAGAATACCTTATGGGAACTCATGATTTCGCCAGCTTCTGCAGCAATCCGAAAATGAAGAAATCCACGGTTCGTGAGGTGGATTCCATCGAGATCGTCCAGAAAGGCGCATTTATCAACTTTACTTATCACGGAACTGGATTTTTGCAGCATATGGTCCGGATTCTTACGGGAACACTTCTGGAGGTTGGCTATGGAAAGCGGACTCCGGAGTCCATGGAAGATCTGATCTTCGCAAAGGACCGGAAACAGTCGGGCTTCACGGCTCCGGCTAAGGGGCTGTGCCTGATGAAGGTGGATTACAGCAAGGTGAACTGATATGAAGATCCTATGGATAAATTTGATGCGGAGATCAGCGATATGCTGGCGCGGGATGAGATCCCGGATTTAAAACAGGCGGATCAGTTTGTTTTTACGGGAAACTGATGAAATGCTCTTATAATGATCTTCGTCATCAGGAGCTGCTTTCTGTGGATTACTCCCAGATCAGAAAGAGGAGATCCGCCTGACCATCCACCTGGACCTGGATGATTCCCCTGCGATCACACTTGTGCTGTACCGTTATGACGGAAGCACCTGTCTGGCAGAAGCAGATGGAGAACCGGTTTCCCTGGTTGACCGTTCCCTGGCCATGGATGTGGTAGAAGTAGTTTATGCCATTGTTTTGAAATAAGTTAGGAATCTTTAAAAAAATTTAGAATCCTGTGGTTTTCGTAAGAATTCTTCAGAAGGGCGTAATAGCTTTTTGGACGGTTCTCGTCTATAATGACCCTACAGAACGGGAACATTCCCATTCTGGTTTAGAAACCCATAAGGAGGCTGAATATTATGAGAAAAAAATTTATGATAGCAACCGCAGGAATCGCAGCAGCCATGATCATGGCAACTGGATGTTCTTCCAAGGCACCGGCTGAGACGACACCGGCTCAGACAGAGGCTGCAGCAGGGACTACGGAGGCTGAAACAGATAGTCTGGAAGTAGAGACTGGAGAGGCACCTGGAACAAGCGCGGAGGAAACAACGGAAGAAGGCGTGGAAGTTGATATTCCATTAAAGATCTCCGGACTCATCCATTCGGTAGATGGCAATGAGATCGTTGCAGATAACCAGTCTGAGAATTCTGCCCAGGGCGATATGATCCTGATGGTGGATGAGAACAGCACGTTTATTCTGGATACCGATGGAATGCCGGTAGATTTAGCGGATGTGAAAGAAGGAAAATTTGAGGCGTATTTAGGACCGGCCATGACCATGTCCCTGCCGCCGCAGGCATTTCCATACGTGGTGATCGTCAACATTCCAGAGGATGCAGTCGTTCCTCAGTACCTGGTAGCAGCCGGTGCGGCAGAGGAAAAGGATGGCAAAACCATTTTGACAGCCACCGATGGAACCGAATATGAGATCTCAGCGGATGCCCAGGTTGTTCCTTATCTGACAAAAAATATCGTAAAATTAACCGATGTTGTCGAAGGCTCTGAGTGCATGGTGTGGCAGAACGCAGACGGTGTAGTTGAGAAAGTGATGGTATTTGCGGAATAAATGGTTTTCCAATAAGAATCATAATTTTACGCGGGCTCTCCCTGAAACCAGGGTGGGCCCGTGTGACGTTCAACTTGAACAAAAAACGGATTTTTCAGCTGCTTTCCGGGAATGCCGTCGGCGGATGGATGTGTCGAAAAATGCGTCCATAATGCGTTGCGTAAAAGAAAAGAATTTGTCTATAATCAGTATAAACAAATAAGCAGCAATGAGGAGGTCACTGATTATGACAATGTTAAACGTAGCGATTGCAGAAGATAATCCCAAAACCATGGAAGTTTTAAACGAAATGCTGGAGAAAGAATCAGGAGTTCAGATCGTCGGAAGAGCACAGACTGGTGAAGATGCTTTGGAGATGATCAAAACGACAAAGCCTGATGTTGTCCTGATGGATGTGATCATGCCGGGAATGGATGGCATCAGCGTTATGGAGCAGGTGAAAAACACAGAGGACCTGGAGAAAAAGCCGTCGTTTATCGTAGTTTCAGCTGCAGGAAGTGAAAATGTGACAGAAGATGCTTTCCGCATGGGGGCCAGTTATTTCATCATGAAGCCATTTAAGCCGGAGGTGATCATGGATAAATTACATAGGATCGCAGGATTTGGCTTAAAACCAGGCAGCTTCCATATGACAGCGTCAAGGAAGATCAAGCCTTACGAGAATCAGTCTGAGTATATGGCACAGAATCTGGAAAATGACATTACGCAGATGCTCCATGAGATCGGCGTACCGGCTCATATCAAGGGCTATCAGTATCTGAGGGACGCGATCGCGGAATCGGTCAATGACCAGGAGATGCTGACTTCCGTTACCAAGGTACTTTATCCGACCATTGCCAAGAAGCATCAGACCACATCCAGCCGCGTAGAACGGGCCATCCGCCATGCCATTGAGGTAGCCTGGAGCCGTGGAAAAATGGATACCATTAACGCCATTTTCGGCTATACGGTCAGCAATGGGAAAGGAAAGCCGACAAACTCGGAGTTTATCGCCCTTCTTTCCGATAAGATCCGCCTGGATTATAAAAGAATGTAGGAAACACTTCCTAATTTGAGAAAAGTATTGTATACTAGGATTATTAGGGAGTTGTGGGAAGACTCCTTTAAAGGAGGGTGTTACATGAAGAAGATATTATTTGTTGCTTCTGAGGCAGTTCCGTTTATTAAAACCGGAGGATTGGCAGACGTTGTCGGTTCTCTTCCGAAGTGCTTTGATAAGCGCTATTATGATGTCAGAATCATGATTCCAAAGTACCTGTGCATCAAGCAGGAGTGGAGAGATAAGCTGACGTATGTAAACCATTTTTATATGGACTATCTGGGAGAAAGCCGGTATGTAGGGATACTGACCTATGTATTAGATGGAATCACCTATTATTTTATTGATAATGAGAGCTATTTTAACGGACCAAAGCCATATGGAGACTGGCTTTATGACCTGGAGAAGTTTTCTTTCTTCTGTAATGCGGCACTTTCTGCGCTTCCGGTGATCGGATTCCAGCCGGATGTGGTACACTGCCATGACTGGCAGACCGGTCTGATCCCGGTATACTTAAAGGACCGTTTCCGTGGCGGAGAGTTTTTCAGCAATATGAAATCCGTCATTACGATCCACAACTTAAAGTTCCAGGGTGTATGGGATGTGAAGACGATCCAGAGACTGACTGGATTGTCCGATTATTATTTTACCCCGGATAAGCTGGAGGCTTATAAGGATGGCAACCTGTTAAAGGGTGGTATTGTATTTGCAGATGCCATCACCACGGTCAGTGATACTTATGCAGAGGAGATCAAGATGCCGTTTTACGGTGAGGGTTTAGACGGTCTCATGAGAGCCCGCTCCAACAGTCTCCGTGGCATTGTCAATGGAATCGATTATCAGGAATTTAACCCGGCGACTGATCCGCTGATCGCCCAGAATTATGATGCCAGAACCTTCCGCAAGGAAAAGATCAAGAATAAACGGGCATTGCAGGCAGAATTAGGACTGGAGCAGGATGATCGGAAGATGATGATCGGTATCGTTTCCCGTCTGACAGATCAGAAGGGCTTAGACCTGATCCAGTGTGTTATGGATGATATCTGCAGCGATAATATCCAGCTGGTGGTTCTTGGAACTGGCGAAGAACGTTATGAGAATATGTTCCGTTATTATGACTGGAAGTATCATGGCAAGGTATCTGCCAACATTTATTATTCCGAGGCGGTATCCCATAAGATCTATGCGGCATGCGATGCATTTTTGATGCCTTCCCTGTTTGAACCGTGTGGATTAAGCCAGCTGATGGCTCTTCGTTATGGTACGGTACCGATCGTCAGGGAGACCGGCGGATTGAAGGATACAGTCCAGCCCTATAATGAGTTTGAGGGAACCGGAACCGGATTTTCCTTTGCCAATTATAATGCCCATGAGATGTTGGGCACCATCCGCTATGCGGAACATATCTATTATGATAAGAAACGCGAGTGGAATAAGATCATTGACCGGGCTATGGCAAAGGACTATTCCTGGAATGCGTCAGCACTGAAATACCAGGAGTTATATGACTGGTTGATCGGTTATTAATGAAACGAGGAATGAAAAAGGTCATGAAAGATGAGATCAAGTTAACGAGAGAAGAGCTGCACGAAGCCAGGGCATGGGCCCAGGATGAGTCGTGGGTAAAAAGAAAGAAATATGAGAACGATCCGGAATACCTGGCATGTGTCCAGGATATTCTGGACAATCCGGTGTTTCAGTCCATGGATCAGTTTATTCAGCATGGACAGACTACCTGTAAGACTCACTGTATCCAGGTATCTTATATGAGTTACCGGATCTGCAGAAGCAGAAACTGGGATTATGTGGCTGTGGCAAGGGCAGGTCTTCTCCATGACCTGTTTTTGTATGACTGGCACACCCACGCAAAGGAGACAGGAGAACATTTCCATGGCTTTACCCATCCACGGGTAGCCATGGAGAATGCAATCCGTTATTTTCAGATTCCGGAGAAGGAACAGAATATGATCCTGCGGCATATGTGGCCGCTGACACCAATCCCGCCAAAATCTGTGGAGGGATTTGTTCTGTTGTATGCAGATAAGTTCTGTGGAACGGCAGAGGTGGCAGGCCGGATCAAGCATCTGCTGGGACCGGTCCTTCGGCCGAGACAGTCAGTATAACGAAAGATGGGAGAGTAGGACTATGTGGGAACAACTGATGAAGAATCAGGTACTGGTCAGTTCTGTAACCGGCTGGGTAGTGGCCCAGTTCTTAAAGACGATCATTGACTGCATGCTGAATAAATCATTTTCACCGGAGAGACTGGTGGGCTCTGGCGGTATGCCAAGTTCCCATTCCTCTACGGTATGCGCGCTGGTGGTTTCTTCCGGCCTTTGTTTTGGGGTTTCCTCCTTTGAGTTCGCAGTCAGCTTTATTCTGGCGGCTATTGTTATGTATGATGCTACGGGAGTCCGCAGGGAGACTGGAAAGCAGGCAAAGCTTCTGAATATGATCATGGAACAGGATATTTTTAAGCTGAATATGGAACAGTTTCAGGAAAAATTGAAGGAATTTGTGGGGCATACCCCTCTTCAGGTGTTCGCAGGCGCTATTTTAGGAGTAATTCTGGCATTGCTTGTGAATCTGATGTATTAGTTTTTTGGCGTTCGACTTGAATTAGAAAGGAATTTAGTCATTCATGGGTATTTATCACATCGTCATCTGGTTTTTCCTGTGCAGCCTTCTGGGATATCTTCTGGAATGTGTTGTGCTGAGCGCGGAGCATAAGACTCCGGTGCTGAACCGGGGATTTGGTCATGGTCCATTCTGCATTATTTACGGATTTGGAGCGTTAGGAGCAAGTATCTTACTAAAGCCGGTGTCTGACAGTTATGTAGAACTCTATCTGGCTTCCATGATCATGGCGACATTGATGGAATTATTTACAGCTTCTGTGATGATCCATCTGTTTGGGAGCTTCTGGTGGGATTACAGTGAGAAACCGTTTAATTACAAGGGGATCATCTGCCTGGAGAGCAGTCTTGGCTGGGGTTTTCTTGGCATTGTTTATTATGGATTTTTAAATGGATTTCTTCATCGTCTGGCCGGTCTGGTTCCGGAAAGCCTGGAAAAAGGACTGGCTATGAGCCTTCTGGTCTTCTATATTTTTGATTTTTTATGCAGTTTTCGTCAGGCGCTGCGGGAAGATCGTGATGGAGAGGAAGAACCGGTAATTGGAAGATTAAGCATCCGCCCGTAGGGAATCTGCCTACGAGGGGATGTTTTCTTAATGTCATAGGCAATTCCGTTGAAGCATGTTTCATCTCGATTCATCGGAAGCTATACAAAGGGGAAAATTATGAAAAACATAGAAGAATTTCACTGGATCCTGGCTTCAGGGTCTCCAAGAAGAAAGGAATTGTTAGAGCAGATCGGTATCCGGCCGCAGATTATTCCCAGTGGTATGGAGGAAGTGATCACCTCCACGGATCCGGAGCTGGTGGTGATGGAACTGTCTGAGCAGAAGGCAGAGGATGTAGCATTTTCTGCACCGGAGGGAAGTATCATCTTAGGGGCGGACACGGTGGTGTCTGTGGATGGCGAGATTCTGGGAAAGCCATCGGATCATGAGAATGCCTGTGAGATGATCCGCAGCATTCAGGGAAGAACCCATCAGGTATATACCGGTGTGACCTTGATCTATAAAGATCAGGACTGCGACCGGGGCGTGACCTTTGTGGAGAAGACCGATGTGAAGGTCAATCCCATGACAGAAGAGGAGATTACCGCTTACGGTCAGTCAGAGGAGCCTATGGATAAAGCTGGAGCCTATGGGATCCAGGGCGCGTTTGCCAGATATGTAGCGTCCATCCAGGGCAATTATGATACTGTGGTAGGACTTCCGGTATCCAGAGTGTACCGGGAGTGGAAAAGCCTGATGGAGCAGGAGGATGAAGAAGAATGATTAAGCTGATCGCGTCAGATATTGACGGAACACTGGTGCATGACGGTACTCATGAACTGAATCCGGAGTTATGCGATGTTATTTTACAACTAAAAGAAAAAGGTATTCAATTTGCAGCGGCCAGCGGAAGACAGTGGGCGAGCATTGAGGATCTGTTTGATCCGATCAAGGAGCGGATCTTTTATCTTTCGGACAATGGCGCTTACGTAGGATGCCATGGACGGAATCTGTTTCTAAATACCATTGACAGAGGATTGGTGATCCAATTGATCCAGGAGATCCGCAAGAGACCCGAACTGGAAGTGATGGTCAGTGGACCGGATTATGCGTATATGGACACAAAAGATGAAGAGTTTGCGGACTGGATGATCAATGGCTACAAATTCCAGGTAAAGCGGGTAGAAGATCTGACGAAGGTGGACGATCAGTTCATTAAGATTTCTGCATACAAAAAACATGGGGTTCAGGAAGCTACTGAGTCTTTAAGAGAACAGTTTGGTGACCGGTTGAAAATGACCATTTCCGGTGATATGTGGATGGACTGTATGGCTATTGGTGTTTCCAAAGGACAGGCCATCAAGATCTTGCAGGAAAGTCTGGAGATTAAGCCGGAAGAAACGATGGTATTTGGCGATCAGTTAAATGATCTGGAGATGATCCGCCAGGCATATTACAGTTTTGCAGTCGCTAATGCAAGACCGGAGGTCAAGGCAGAGGCCAGATTTGAGGCAGATTCCAATATGAATGACGGAGTTCTGAAAATCCTGAAGCTTCTGGTATAAACCGCTGTGGGGTGGTAAACCTGCTCCTGCTGGTTAAAATATAAGCTTTGATTATAAGAGGTATTGACTGGATGAAAAAAAATAAACGATGGAATCATATCAGATCCGGGCTGACGGTATGTATTGTCAGTCTTGTTTTTGTGTTGTCAGGCTGTAAAAATGGCTTTCCGAAGATGCCCGAGACGCGGGAAAATCAGGATTATCCAAAGGCCCAGGCCATGATCGTGGTGGCCACAGAGCGGAACCGTTATGAAAAGACTTACACAGATCAGATCTGGGATGTGACACTGGAAAATGGACAGACATTTGAAACCTATCTTCTGGATCAGGTGCAGAACTTTTTGAAGGATTTAAAGACCATGAATCTTCTAGCCAGGGATCAGGAGATCAGTCTGACAAGTGCGGAAAAAGACCAGATCCATCAGTTGTCGGAGAGCTATTTCAACAGCCTGACCTCCGGGGATCTGGCTTACATGGGAATCACGGAAGAAGATGTAGAGACCATGTACCAGCAGTATTATATTGCCAATAAGGCGGTGGGGCAGTTGACAGAGGAGATCGATCTGGAGGTCAGCGACAGTGATGCCAAGGTCATCGAAGTGTTGCAGATCCAGGTTTCTGATCAGGAGGCAGCTCAGAAGATATATGAGCGGGTGACAGATGGCAATGAGGATTTCCGGACGGTGGCAAAAGAAGTATCAGAAGATACAGAGATCGACCGGAAGATAGGAAGAGGGGAATATGCGGCAGCTTTGGAGACTGCAGCTTTTGAACTGGAAAACGGGCAGATCAGTCCTGTAACGGAATATAATGGAAACTATTACATATTCCAGTGTGTCAATGATTATGACGTGGAGGCTACCCAGGAAAGAAAGACCCGGCTTTACGAAACTCGTAAAAACCAGGCCTTTCGACAGATCTACTCCAGTTTTCAACAGGAAAATAAGGTAAATTTCTCGGATGAAATGTGGTCGGATATTCATTTTGATGCAAATGACCAGACCGAGACCGACAATTTCTTTACCTTATACCAGGAAAAATTTGGAAGCCAGGGCTTCTAAGGATGCCTGATCGGCAGCTCCCATCAGTTCTCTGGCAGAATGCATAGCCAGGATCGGAACGCCTACGTCCACCGTCTTCATGGACAACAGGGCGGAAGATAAAGCGCCCAGGGTAGAACCACCTTTTAAATCGGAACGGTTGGAGAATTTTTTATATGGAATGTGGCTGTCTTTACAGATCGCTTCCACAACGCTGATACAGGATGCGTCTGTGGAATAGGACTGGGAGGCAGCCATTTTGATCGCTACGCCATCGCCTAAAAAGATCTGGTTCTTGATATCACATTTCTCTGTGTGGTTTGGATGCATCGCGTGAGCCACATCCATGGAGATTAAAAAACCGCCCATGATTGCGTTTAGATAATCCGTGCGTCCGAAGCCTAAAGCTGCGTACAGTTTTTCCAGGACACGGTCGGTAACTGAGGAAAGGGCGCCCTGCTTGGTACGGCTGCCGACCTCCTCATTATCATAGAGGAAAATAGCGTTGATGCCATTTTCACGGAAACCAGCACGGATTCCGGATAGACATGCCTGAACGGAAGTTAAGTTATCCAGTCTTGGGGAACTGAAAAATTCGTCCTCAATTCCCAAGGTAGTGCTGTCATCTAAGTTGTAAACATAGATTTCGTAGTCCAGAATCGCTTCTGGATCACAACCAGCTTCCCGGGCCAACAGGTTGATGAAATAATGGTCTTTGTCCAATGTGTCTTTGATCATGGTCAGAAGCGGAAGCATATCCACCTGTGGATTGTAAGCTACGCCATTATTTACTTCCCGGTTCATATGGATGGCCAGATTCGGCACAGTTAAAAGCGGACGTTTAAAATTGATGAAGCGGACATCCGGGGTAAATGGATCACTGCCTGCAATGCAGACTTTACCGGACATGGAAAGAGGCCGGTCCATCCAGGTATTTAAGATCGGTCCACCGTAGACCTCCACATTTAATTTGCCATAACGGCCAGTGGCCACTTCTGGAGATGGCTTTAATTTCAGGCAAGGCCAGTCGGTATGTGCTGCTTCCATACGAAGAGAAGGCATGGAGCCATTCTGTCTGCCGATGGTAAATGCCATGAGTGAAGAATCAAAGACTGGCAGATAGTAGCCCTGTTCTTCTTTTAGATTCCATGTCCCGGTCAGAGTTAAAGGCTGAAAGCCGGCTTCCTCCAACTGTCTGGACGCTTCCATGATACAGTGATATGGAGAAACACTGGCCTGTAATGTGTGCTGTAATACAGATAATGTCTCATTCATGATGAAAATCTCCTTATGTAAAAGATGATGGGTAACGATTGGGTGTGTCAGCATATGGATATGGACTGATTTGTGGAACAGTTACCTTTTATCATCATAGCACAAGAAGAAAAAAAAGGAAAGAAGCCCGTCCGTTGACACTGGAAGCTTTTGTGGTGTATAGTGAAGAAAGATTCCGAGAGTACTTCAAGTCGAACGTCCGTGAGACTTGGCGCGTGATTCTGGTCAGCGTAAGCTGACATATTCTTTACAGAATCACTGCGCATCCTCGCGGAGCGTTTATCTCAGTCGGAGACTTACCTCCCACTGAGACTAATTTGTTATTACTCACCACCTAAAAGAGGTGGGAGTCTTCTCGACTGAGATAAAAATGGGGGAAAACATGATCGCACTGAAAATTGAGGACATGAAGCAGTTTACGGCAAGTTTATTTTTAGGAGAGGTGTTTGACTCCTTTCTATTAAAGGAAGCGGAGATTGTTACATTCAATATGTTTACGATCGATGGCCGTGTCAGACATGGATATTATAGTGAGGAGGAACTGGAAGAACACCAGATCGAGGAATATTCCGCCTGGTCTGCAGTGAAACCTTTTTGCTTTTCTTTGATTAAAGGAAAGAAACTGCCAGAAAGCTTTCATATTGTGCTGCAGCTTTCACCGAAAAGCACAAAAAGCTTTTTAGATAAGAACCAGATTCCGGTGGCGGCGGAACAGGTGCAGGGATTATATTTGAATATCCGTTATGAGGAGACAAAGATCCAGTGTGTAACGGGTACATCATTGTCATTTTTCACATTGGATAAGACCATGGATCAGGAGTGGGATAAGGCGGTGTGCCAGTTCTTTAAAGTACATAAGATTCCGTTTTCGCAGATGTAAGCGTTCATGAGGGATGCAACGGTTTAACAGGTCTGCGTACCTGTGGCGCAGGACTGGGAAACATGACTGAAACAGAAAATGGATTACTAGCACTCAAATTTAATGAGTGCTAAATTTTTATTGACAAATTGTTCTATATGTACTAGAATAATACACAAATAAAGCATAAAGGCGGCAGATGAAAGCCGCAGCAATCAGGAAAAGGAGTGTTTTACTATGGCAAAAAAAGGCAGTTTATCAATAAGCAGTGAAAATATATTCCCAGTCATTAAGAAATGGCTCTATTCTGACCATGACATTTTCTATCGTGAGCTGATCTCCAATGGCTGTGACGCCATCACCAAGTTAAAGAAACTGGAGCTGATGGGTGAGTACGAAAAGCCAGAGGATTTCGAGTACAAGATCCAGGTAACGGTAAACCCAAACGAGAAGACCATTACCTTTACCGATAACGGACTTGGTATGACCGAGGAAGAGGTAGACGAGTATATCAACCAGATCGCATTTTCCGGTGCGCAGGATTTCCTGAATAAGTATAAGGATAAGGCAAACGAAGATCAGATCATCGGTCACTTTGGCCTGGGCTTTTATTCTGCATTTATGGTTGCGGACAAGGTTACCATCGACAGCCGTTCCTATAAGAAGGACGCAAAACCGGTTCACTGGGAATCAGAAGGCGGTACGGAGTTCGAGATGGGCGAAGGAACCAGGGAAGAGCAGGGAACGACTATCGTTCTGTATCTGAATGAGGACAGCACCGAGTTCTCCAACGAGTACCGGGCAAGAGAAGTCATTGAGAAGTACTGTGGCTTTATGCCGGTTCCGATCTTCCTGGATAATGCGGCAGAAGGTCCTCAGTATGAGACCATCGAGAAAGACCAGCTGACGGACAAAGATACTATCATCGAGACCATCGTAGAGGAAGCAAAAACCGAGGAGAAGGAGAATGAAAACGGCGAGAAAGAGACCGTAGAAGTTTCTCCAGCCAAAGAGAAATATAAGATCTTAAAACGCCCGGTAGCATTGAATGATGTCAGTCCGCTGTGGAACAAGCATCCGAATGAGTGCACCGAGGAAGAGTATAAGGCATTTTATCGCAAGGTATTTATGGATTACAAGGAGCCTCTGTTCTGGATCCACCTGAACATGGATTATCCATTTAACTTAAAGGGTATTTTGTACTTCCCGAAGATCAACACTGAGTATGACAGCCTGGAAGGTACCATCAAGCTGTACAATAACCAGGTATTTATCGCAGATAACATCAAGGAAGTTATTCCTGAATTCCTGATGCTGTTAAAGGGTGTCATTGACTGCCCGGATCTGCCTCTGAACGTATCCAGAAGCGCCCTGCAGAACGATGGCTTTGTAAAGAAGATATCCGATTATATCACTAAAAAGGTCGCAGACAAGTTATCCGGTATGTGCAAGACCGATCGTGAGAATTATGAGAAATACTGGGACGACATCAGCCCATTTATCAAATTCGGCTGCTTAAAGGATGAGAAGTTTGAGGAGAAGATGAAAGATTACATCCTGTTCAAGGATCTGGATGGCAAATATCTGACTCTTCAGGACTGTCTGGACAACGCAAAAGAAAAGCATGAGAATGTGATCTACTATGTAACCGATGAGAAAGAGCAGAGTCAGTATATCAATATGTTCCGCAAGGAAGGTCTGGATGCTGTTTATATGGGACACAGCATCGACAGCCCATTTATCGGCCAGCTGGAGCAGAAGCATGAGGGATTGAAATTCCTGCGTATTGATGCGGATGTGACCGATACCTTTAAGGAAGAAGTGAAGGAAGAGGACGCAGAGACCTTTAAGGCAGATGTCCAGAAGTTAACGGATACCTTCAAGAAGGCCCTGGCTAATGACAAGCTGGAGATCAAGGTAGAGAAATTAAAAGACGGACAGCTGGCGTCCATGATCACGGTATCCGAGGAGAACCGCCGGATGCAGGATATGATGAAGATGTACAATATGTATGGTATGGATCCATCCATGTTCGGCAGTGTTGGCGAAACTCTGGTCCTGAATGCCAACAACAAGCTGGTTCAGTATGTGCTGGCTCATGAGGAAGGCGATCTGACCGAGAAGATCTGCAGACAGCTTTACGATATGGCTTCCTTAAGCCATGGCAGCCTGACTCCAGAGCGTATGACCCAGTTTATTGCGAGAAGCAATGAGATCATGATGGAGATGGTTGATGTTTCTAAGTAGGAATTTTCTGAACTGAAATAATATAGAAATCATTGACATTCCCTGTGGCTCTTACTATAATCATATGTAGTAAAGAAAACTATGTTAGATGGTAAAGACTCAGTAAGGCATAGTGATAGTACTGGAGGGAATGTTATGAGTAATTCGTTAAAATATAAAATTATCGGTGACAGCTGTCTGGATCTGACAGAGGAATTGAAAAGAGACCCTCATTTCCAGATGATCCCGCTGACATTGCAGGTGGATGATGTGCAGATTGTGGATGATGAGACCTTTGACCAGAAGCGTTTCCTGGAGCTGGTGAAGGCAAGTCCGAATTGTCCCAAGACTGCATGTCCTTCTCCTGAAACCTTTAAGCAGGCATTTACCTGTGATGCGGAAGATATCTTTGTGATCACATTGTCCAGTCATTTAAGCGGAAGCTATAACAGCGCCATGGTCGGACTGCAGATGTATGAAGAAGAGTATGGACATAAGAATATTCATATCCTGGACTCCTGGTCTGCGTCTTCAGGTGAATTAAGGGCGGCATTGTTGATCCGTGAATTAGAGGAGCAGGGAGTTCCTTTTGAAGAGATCGTGGAGAAGCTGGAAGTATTTAAGACTCAGATGCGTACCTATTTTGTTCTGGAGACTCTGGATGCTCTTCGGAAGAATGGCCGTCTTACTGGACTTCAGGCGTTTTTTGCCACTACGCTGAACATCAAGCCGGTTATGGGTGCAGATAAAGGCGTGATCATTAAGCTGGATCAGGCAAGAGGTATCAATAAGGGTCTGGCGAGGATGTGTGCCATTGCCGTGAAAGCGGCGGGAGATACCGCTGAAAAGACAGCAGTTATTGCTCATTGTAATAACCATGCAAGAGCTGAGCAGGTTCGGGATGAATTGCTGAAGCTGGCTCCATTTAAGGAGATCGTGATCACTGAGACAGCCGGAGTGGCTACGGTTTATGCCGGGGATGGCGGCATCGTGCTGGCGATCTAATGGTGGATCAAGAACGAGATTAAGACGATACAAAAGAGAAAAGACTGTTTTGCGAAATTGGCAAGATGGTCTTTTTCTGTTATGATAGCAGACCTACTGAATCAGTTACAGGGAAAGAACAGACAGCTCTGGCAGTTTATGATGGCTGCGTGAAGCATTAGGATCAAGCAGAAAGGAAAAGGGATTATGGGGAAGAAACCATGGATCATAGGTGGGCTGGTGATCTGTATCGGGGCACTGGCGGTTTTGGGTGGAAGTTTGCTGGTGGGTGGAAACCGGCATGGTCAGACGGTGGTAAAGACGGCAGGAACCGTGGCGGGAGTAAATATGGCAGCCCCAGAGAAGACAGTGGAGCAGGAGTTAAAGGCTAAAGCAGGAGAAAATGCGGAAAATGGGCCGGTACAGGTAACGACAGCTGCAGTAGAGGAGACGGAGACTGTGGAAGCCCAGGCAGGCGCAGAAGCCCAGACAGAAGCAGAACCGACAGGCATCTATCAGCCAGTCACCTTACTGTTTGCCGGTGACGTCTATTTCTCCAATTATGTTCAGAACGCCTACAACCGGGTCGGTGATATCAGCGGTGTACTGGATGATGGAATTCGTCAGGAGATTGCGGATGCGGATATCTTTATGGTAAACCAGGAGTTCCCATTTACAGACCGGGGAGAGAAGGTGGCGGATAAGCAGTTTAATTTCCGGGTATCGCCTAAGTGGGTATCGGCGTTAAAGGAGATGGATGTGGATCTGGTGACACTGGCCAATAATCATATTCTGGACTACGGTCAGCAGGGGCTTTTAGATAGCTGTGATACCTTGAACGAGGCGGGAATTGCCTATGTGGGAGGCGGCAGAGACCTGGATGAGGCGAAAAAACTGGTGACCATGGAGGCGGGAGGCCGCACGATCGGCTTTCTCGGAACTTCGAGAGTTTATATGGACGGAAGCTGGGCAGCAGGCGCCGGGCATCCGGGGGTATTTTCCACCTATGACCCGTCCCTGGCCATCGAAGAGATCCAAAAGGCCAGGGAGCAGTGCGATTATCTGGTGATTTATGTTCATTGGGGCATTGAGAGGAACACAGAACCGGAGAGCTACCAGAGAAGCATGGGACAGGCTTATATTGACGCCGGAGCAGACCTGGTGGTTGGTTCCCATCCTCATGTGCTGCAGCCGGTGGAAGCTTATAAGGATAAGACCATTGCTTATAGTTTGGGCAATTTTGTGTTCGGCAGCAGCATTCCCAGCACAGAACTTTTGAAGGTAGAATTGGACGGAGAAGAGGCAGAGCCAGACCAGGTGACTGTGACAGGGATTCCCTGTACTTCTTCGGATGGATATACCAGACTGCTCCGGTGATTTTTATAAAAAAATAAAAGAAAATCCTATTTCTAAATCGAGGTTGTTTTGCTATACTTAGGGTAAGAACTTCCTGTATATGACGGGAAGAATGAAAGTCAGCTGTTTGCCAATACTTTCATAGAAAATTATATATGGGGAAAGGGAGAAAACATGAATCAGGAACATACCTTGAAGCTTCTGGAATCAGAAAAAGCTAAAAAATTATTGGGTGAATTATATGGGAAAGCTGCGGTTGCAGAGAATCAGAAGCGTTATGAGGATCTGGTAGGTAAATTCGTGAGGAAATTTGGGGAGAAGGATCTGTATTTATTCAGTTCTCCAGGACGGACCGAGATCAGCGGCAACCATACCGACCACAACCATGGAAAGGTATTAGCCGGAAGCATCAACTTAGATTGTGTTGGTGTGGCTGCGGTGAATGATACGAATTTTGTCAATATCGTCAGCGAGACGTTTAACCAGTCTTTTACCATTGATTTAAACCACTTAGAGCCAAGCGATCGGATGGCAGGAACGGTGGATCTGGTAAAGGGACTGTTAAAGGGTTTCGAGGAATCCGGTTATGAAGTAGGAGGCTTTGACGCTTATGTTACCAGCAACGTGATCAGTGCTGCTGGTGTCAGCTCTTCCGCATCTTTTGAGATGCTTCTGTGTTCCATGCTGAATACCTTCTTTAATGCAGGCAAAATGGATACTGTGGCGTATGCCCATATTGGTAAATATTCCGAGAATCATTACTGGAACAAGGCGTCAGGACTGTTAGATCAGATGGCTTGCGCGGTGGGAGGTCTGATCACCATTGATTTCTTAGAACCGCAGGCTCCTGTGGTGGAGAAGATTGATTTTGACTTTGCATCCCAGAACCACAGCCTGATCATTGTGAATACAGGAAAAGGTCATGCGGATTTAAGCGCGGACTATTCTTCCGTTCCAAATGAGATGAAAAAAGTAGCACAGTTCTTTGGCAAGGAGGTCTGCGCCGAGATCAAAGAGCAGGATGTGATCGATCATCTGGCAGAATTGAGAGCTTATGCAGGAGACCGTTCTGTTCTTCGCGCCCTTCATTTCTTTGAGGAGAATAAACGGGTGGAAGCAGAGGTGAAGGCTCTGAAAGAGAACCGTTTTGGCGATTTTCTGGACGGAATCACGGCTTCCGGCAATTCCTCCTGGAAGTGGCTGCAGAACTGCTACACCAACAGCAATGTCCAGGAGCAGGGCATCAGCATCGCACTGGCATTAACGGAGATGTTCATCGCAGAGAAGAAGCGCGGCGCATGCAGGATCCACGGAGGCGGTTTTGCCGGAGTGATCATGGCGATGCTGCCGAATGATCTGGTGGACGAGTATGTGACATACATAGAAAAAGCCATGGGAGAGGGCAGTGCGTACCGGATGAGCATCCGGCCATATGGAGCGATCTGCGTGAACCAGATGTTATAATATCAGGATTTCAATGTCTGCTGGAGTTATGTAATTGCTTGCGCAGACATCCAGAATAATTAGCAGGAGGAACCTTCAGCTTCACAGTCGATCTAGTGGATCTGCTCTTGCGGCACCGTTAACAAAGGTAAATTCGGCTCCGAGTGTGGTAAACCAAGACCATAAGTCGTATAGGCACATGGGAAAGGAAATTATTTGATGGATTATGCGGTTTTAGGAAAAGACCATGAATTTATTATTTTTGAATATCAAAATTACCGGATTCGATTTAAGGCCCCTTATTCATTGGAGAAGTTTACTTCTATAAAAAAATGGGACGAGGGCTATCTTGTGGTAATGGCAAAATATGCGCATCGTTCAGAAAGTGAAGAAGAATACATTGATCTGGTTCCAATCTTGGAAAATTTATATATTTCTCCCAAGGAATTTTTAAAACCAATAAAGGAGGTAAGATTGGAAAATGCCTGATATTGCAAAAATTGCGGATGCGGCGGACCTGATTGTAAATGGATACGCATTTACCAGGTGTGAGTTAGGTTATCGCGTTTTGAATTTGAATTGTCCAGAACATGCTATGGTTATTTCGGCAGATGGAGATATACTGGAGACAACGATGGATGATATTGAAATTCAAATTGTGAAAGATTATTTTGCCAAAAATAAAAAATTCATGGAGGAAGATTGATGCCAAAGTACTATGAATTTAAAGTCGCAGGATATTATTTATACTTCACCTCGTTCTGTGTGGTTGAGTGTATGCATGTACATGCCAGTGACCGGAAATTAACAGAAACAGGGTCAGCAAAATTATTTGTAAAGAATAATGGCGATACGGTGGTACAGAATAAAGGACTTTTGAATGACAGGGAAATGGCGAAGATTCAGCAATTCATTAAGGAAAATTACAAAGAAATGTATATTCACTGGTTACAGTATAGCAATAATGGTTTCTATGAAAAATAGGATGGAACAGGAAAAAAAGGTGTCAAGGGATTTAATTCCCCTGGCACCTGTATTCTTTTGGTGACATATGATAGTATTCGCGGAAAATCCGGTGGAAATAGCTGGTGTTGTCATATCCGACGGCAGCACAGATATCCGTGATCGGAAGGCGGGTGCTCTGGAGCAGAAATGCTGCCTGGTTTAAGCGTTTGATCTGCAGCAGTTCCTTATAAGTTCTCCCCAGCAGCCGCTTGATGGCACGGCTCAGCCATGGAATTTCATATCCAAGCTGGGCGGCCAGATCAGTCAATTGCCCGTCTCTATAATTTTCATCAATAAACTTCAGAACCTGGAAAATCAACTGCTGGTCAAAGGAGGACGAAGCGGAGCGGATACGGTCAGTATGGTGCATCAGATGGAGAAAAAGAAGTCCCATGGTGACCTGATTGATGCTCCGCTTATTTGGCTGGTTATTTAACAGAGTCCAGACCATATTTTCCACCAGATTCTGGATGGGCAGAATATCCGATACCTGGAAATGCAGGTAATTGCCGTACTGGTGTTCCTGCCGTAAGCAGCTGATAAGGAAGTCCCTCAGAGAATTTTCCTCTTCCCCCATCATCCGGAAAGCTGTATCAAAAAATTCCGGCAGAATGATAAAATTTACCGCAATATCACGTTCTCCCGCAGGCTGGATCTCCTGAATGGCATTCTGATTGAGGAACAGTAATTCTCCGGCCTGAAGCACCACCTGATTTCCGTCAATGATATGAGTGGTCTGCCCCTGGCACATGTAGATCACTTCAACATAATTATGCCGGTGTTTTGGAAAATGTACAAATCGAGTATGAGGCCGGATGCGGATCAATTTTCCATGTTCCAGCATTTTCCCACTGTCAATGACAAGCTCTTTCTTTTCTGTATATCGTGTCGGATCGATCCCCTGTCGTCCGGATAAAATTTCCTGTTCTTCTTCTGTGATCACGCTTAAGCGTTCGAGGATCTCCCGGTTCATAATTGAAGACTCCTTTCATTTGTGAGATGTGTTCATTTTATCATGAAATTGGTGGATTCACAATTCCAAAGCGGCAGACAATTTCTGAACAATTTTCCGAATGCTTTCTGCTTGTAAAACCCGAAAAAGTATGTTATCGTAAGAAATGTACGTAGTATGCGGACATCAAAATAAGAAAATCAGAGGGGCAGTATGGTATTTATTTTAGAACTGATCGGTACGGTCGCATTTGCATTTTCCGGCTGTATGGTGGCCAATTCAAAGAAAATGGATATTTTTGGCGTGTGGGTGTTAGGAACCGTCACAGCTGTTGGAGGCGGCGCAGTCCGGGATGTATTACTCGGTATTTTCCCACCCAATATGTTTCGTCACGGCTCCTATGTGGCAGTGGCGACACTGACGGTGGCTTTGTGGCTTTTGATGGCAGCCAGAAAGGGGACTGTCAGTCGTGCGATCTTCAAAAAACTGACCTGGATCATGGATATCTCGGACTCTATCGGCCTTGGCATTTTTGCAGTGGTCGGTTCCCAGACGGCGATCAACGTCGGCTATGGCGACAACTGGTTCTTAGTGATCTTTGTCGGCGTGATGACTGGCGTGGGTGGAGGACTTCTGCGTGATGTGATGGCGAACATGACGCCGATGATCTTTTGCAAGCGGATCTATGCGATCGCAGCGCTGGCAGGAAGCCTGATCTATGTGGTGACGATCCAGTTTGTCCCGGAGCTGATCGCGGTGATCATCGGGACAGGAACCGTGTTTATCATCCGTACTCTGGCGAGTGCCAGAAGATGGGATCTTCCGGTATTTGTGTTAGAACAGAAAATAAAATAAAAGTGCAAATAAGGACGTAGTTTTAGGTGAACTACGTCCTTATTTTTTATACGGATATCAAGTATAATGAATGTATCATAAAAAGTAAGGAGTTCGTGCGCTGAGGCACTGACTGAAAAATCACAGGCTGATTGACAGGCAGAGATTCTGTGCTATGGCTTGTGAGGGGTGAAAACAGAAATTGCAGAGAGAAAAGGGGAAAAGCATGACAGAATATTACCTTGCGGTGGATATCGGGGCATCCAGTGGCAGACACATTCTCGGACATCTTGAGGATGGACGGATGGTGCTGGAAGAGGTCTATCGCTTTCCAAACGGGATGAAAGAAACACATGGGCATCTGTGCTGGGACACGGATGAGTTATTTTCCCATATCAAAGAGGGGATGAAGCGCTGCAAAGAGCTCGGAAAGCTGCCAGTCAGCATGGGGATCGATACCTGGGCAGTGGATTATGTATTTCTGGATCATGAGGATCGGGTGGTCGGTGATACGGTGGGATACCGGGACAACAGGACTGCGGGAATGGATACAGAGGTGTACAAGCTCATTCCGGAGGAAGAACTGTATGCAAGGACTGGGATACAGAAACAGATCTTCAACACCATCTATCAGTTTATGGCGGTGAAAAAGCAGGACCCGGATACCTTTGCAAGGGCAGAATCCATGCTGATGATTCCGGATTATTTCCATTATCGCCTGACCGGTGTGAAAAAGCAGGAGTATACCAACGCTACCACGACCCAGTTAGTAAGTCCTAAGACCAACACCTGGGATAAGGAATTGATCCAGCTGCTTGGCTATCCGGAAAAGTGGTTTACGGAGCTTTCCATGCCGGGAACAGAGGTCGGCCCATTGACGGAGGAACTTGCAAATGAGGTTGGTTTCCAGTGTCAGGTCGTTCTTCCTGCCACACACGATACCGGTTCTGCGGTTCTGGCAGTTCCGTCCAATGAGGACCCGGCACTCTATATCAGTTCCGGAACCTGGTCACTTATGGGAACGGAGCGCAGGGAGGTAGATTGTTCTGAGGAGAGCAGAAAACGGAATTTTACCAATGAGGGTGGATACGAGTACCGCTTCCGTTATTTGAAGAATATCATGGGACTCTGGATGATCCAGTCTGTGAAGAAGGAGCTTGCAGCCCAGGGAGTGGAGTATTCCTTTGCAAAGCTGTGTGAGGAGGCGTCTGCAGAGAGGATCGAGTCACTGGTGGACTGCAATGATGCGAGATTCCTTGCTCCACAGAGCATGATCGCGGAGGTGAAGGCATACTGCAGCGAGCATGGACAGGAGGTCCCAGAGACTCCGGCACAGATCGCCGCTGTGATCTACAACAGCCTGGCCTTCTGTTATGGGGAGACCGTCAGGGAACTGGAGGAGATCACCGGCGCTTCCTACCGTCAGATCCACATCGTGGGTGGCGGTGCTAATGCAGATTATCTGAACCGTCTGACCGCCAGATACACCGGCCGGACAGTATACGCAGGGCCGACTGAGGCAACAGCTATCGGCAACCTGAGCGTCCAGATGCTTCATGCAGGATGCTATGCCGATCTTCAGGAAGCCAGAAATGGGATTTTCCATTCTTTTGAGATCAAGGAGTATCAGCCATAGGAACAGATAAGCAGCAGGAAGCGTGATCATGGAGTGGTAGAATAAGAGAAGAATAAAACACAGGAACCTATAACAATGGGAAAGGAGTCATTGAGATGGTAAGAAAAGGATTTAAGATGTTTCTCTATCCAGGGATGGCAGAAGAGTACGAAAAACGCCACAATGCTCTCTGGCCGGAGATGAAGGAGATGATCCATGAGTACGGTGGACATAATTACTCGATCTATCTGGACAAGGAGACCAATGTCCTCTATGGCTATCTGGAGGTGGAGGATGAGGCGAGATGGGCAAAATCCGCCGATACACCGATCAACCGTAAATGGTGGGACTACATGGCAGATATCATGGAGACAAATGAGGACAACAGTCCGGTATGCGTGGATTTAAGTCCGGTGTTTCATTTAGATTAATAATAGTAAAAATATATGACAGGTGAACGGAGGGTTAAGATCATGATGATCAAAGAGAGATATGAGGCAGCAAAAGAGGCATACAGAGCCATTGGCGTAGATACCGATGCAGCTCTTGAAGCACTGGCAAAGATCCCGGTGTCCATGCACTGCTGGCAGGGCGATGATGTAGCCGGTTTTGATAATCCAGGACAGTTGTCCGGCGGAATCCAGGCAACTGGCAATTATCCGGGAAAAGCCAGAAATCCAGAAGAGCTGATGGCAGATATTGACGAAGCTTTAAGCCTGATCCCGGGAAAGCACCGGATCAATCTCCATGCCAGCTACGCGATTTTCGAGGATGGCGAGTTCGCAGACCGTGACAAGATCCAGCCAAAGCATTTTGCAAAATGGGTAGAGTTTGCTAAGGAAAGAGGTCTTGGCATTGACTTTAACCCGACCTGCTTCTCCCATCCAAAGGCAGAGAATGCGACACTTTCCAGCGAGGTACCCGGGATCCGTAAATTCTGGATCGACCACTGTATTGCATGTATCCGCATTTCTGAATATTTTGCAGAAGAACTGGGAAAACCGGTAACGATGAATATCTGGATTCCGGACGGATTAAAGGATGTTCCTGGTGACCGCACCGCACCGAGAGCCAGATTAAAGGATTCTTTAGACCAGATCCTGGCATGCGGTTATGACAGAGATAAAGTCCTGATCGCAGTAGAGTCCAAGGTATTTGGAATTGGTATGGAGAGCTATACCGTTGGTTCCCATGAATTTTACATGAATTATGCAGCAAAAAATGATATCCTGTGTCTGTTGGATAATGGGCATTATCATCCAACCGAAGTGGTTTCTGATAAGCTCTCTTCCATGCTCTTATTCTTTGATAAGGTAGCGCTTCATGTGACAAGGCCGGTTCGCTGGGACAGTGATCATGTAGTATTATTTGACGATGAGACCAGAGAGATTGCCAAGGAGATCGTCCGTGCAGGCTCTGAGCGCGTACTGCTGGCACTGGATTTCTTTGATGCGAGCATTAACCGTATCTCTGCATGGGTAGTGGGCATGAGAAATATGCAGAAGGCTCTTCTGTACGCTCTGCTTCTTCCAAACGCAGAACTGGCGAAGCTTCAGGAAGAGCGGAATTTCACCAAACTGATGATGCTTTCCGAGGAGATGAAGACCTATCCGATGGGGGATGTATGGAACTATTTCTGCGAGATCCACGGTGTTCCGGCAAAAGAGGACTGGTTCAAGGAAATTGAGAGATATGAAGCGGAAGTATTATCAAAGCGTGTGTGATCATGTATCATAAAAATACTATGGGGTGTCGGTGAAAACAAGCGGGCACCCTGTAGGAATGGTAAAAAGAGTAACGGCAAAGAACTGATTGCCTATAGAAAATAAAAAGGGGTCATAAGAACATGAAAGTAACAGAAGCAGCATTTGTACAGGGATTTATCCGGATGTGTGATGACGGTTTTAAACAGAACTGGCATGAGAGAAATGGCGGCAACTTAAGCTATCGCATCAAACCAGAGGAAGTAGATGAGGTAAAGGAAGAATTATGCTTTGACAAGCCATGGCAGCCGATCGGGACCAGTGTTCCGGGTCTTGCAGGCGAGTATTTCCTTGTAACCGGAAGCGGCAAATATTTCCGCAATGTGATCTTAGATCCAGCAGCCAATATCTGCATCATCCGTGTGGATGACAAGGGTGAGGAATTCCAGATCTGCTGGGGCCTGGTAAATGGTGGAAGACCAACCAGCGAGCTGCCATCCCATCTGATGAACCATGAGGTGAAAAAACGGCTCACAGACGGCAGACACAGAGTGATCTATCACGCTCACCCGACCAACACCATTGCCCTGACTTTCGTGCTTCCACTGGAGGATAAGGTATTTACAAGAGAACTCTGGGAGATGGCAACGGAGTGCCCGGTCGTATTCCCGGACGGCATCGGAGTTGTTGGCTGGATGGTACCTGGCGGAAGGGATATCGCAGTGGCAACCAGTGAACTGATGAAGAAATATGATGTAGCCATCTGGGCGCATCACGGCATGTTCTGCTCTGGTGAAGACTTCGATCTGACCTTTGGTCTGATGCATACCGTGGAGAAATCTGCGGAGATCCTGGTAAAGGTGCTGTCCATTCAGCCAAACAAGCTGCAGACCATTACACCACAGAACTTCCGTGATCTTGCAAGAGACTTTAAAGTGACATTACCAGAAGAATTTTTATATGAGAAGTAGAAAAAGGGGCCAGAGTTTCCATACTCTGGCTCTTATCTTAGTCTTTAGATTGGAACAGTTTGCTTTTCCTTCACGATTCCCGAACAAAACTGGATTGCGTTGACTTTAGGATAATGATATAATGTAACTCTAGATATAGGTTGTAGAAGAGGGTATCGGAAAAGAAAAAGGAGTAAACTTGTGTCAACAAACAGAATAAATGAATCTACTTTCAATGGTTTCGATATCAGTGCGGCGGCACTGCATATCATCGCCATGACGCTTATGCTGATGGATCACCTTTGGGCTACCCTTCTTCCGGCAAAGGAGTGGCTTACCTGTGCCGGAAGAGTGGCCTTTCCAATTTTCGCCTTTATGGCAGTCGAGGGATACTTTCACACACGGAACTTTAAAAAGTATATGCTTCGAATGCTGCTGTTTGCAGTGCTTTCGGAGGTTCCCTTTGATCTGATGTACGGTGGTACCTGGTTTTATCCGGTTCATCAAAATGTGCTCTGGACATTTCTGCTGGGTCTTTTGGGTATTCATCTGATGGAACAGGTGCGGAAGAAAGGAAAAATCTGGGCAGATCTGCTGGTGTCGGTGATTGTCGTGACAGCAGGATTGATACTGGGAACCCTTTGTATGGTCGATTACTATGGTGTCGGTGTTGTAACGGTATTTGTGTTCTATTTCTTTCATGGCCGTAAATGGTGGTGCTTTTTGGGCCAGCTAATTGCCCTGTACTGGCTGAATGTGGAAGTGCTGGGCGGTCTGATGTATCCGGTTCAGCTCCTTGGCATGGAATTTGAGCTGTGCCAGCAGGGACTTGCCCTTCTGGCACTGATTCCCATCTGGCTGTATCGCGGCAGACAGGGCTATCACAGCAAACCATTCCAGTACATCTGCTATGCATTTTATCCGGTCCACATGCTGTTGCTTGTGGCAGTGCTGAATTTCATCAACCGGTAACAAAAAACATTGCTGAGCACACCTGTGTGAACAGAAACCATTTATCACTGCACATAGAAAAATATCTCCGTAATATATTCGTTTTCATCACCGGAGGTAATATAGTCATTGATACAAAATTCATAGGAATCTGAAACAATCGTGAGCTGCTGGTCTTTGCAATATTCCAGCAGCTTTTTATAGGAGCGATCCACAGACAGATAGTCGCCGCAATGATAAATGCTGGCGGCTTTTCCTTTTGGCAGCAGGCGGATGTTTTTTGCTTTTTTGGTTTTTTCGATGGGGATAAATGCAACACTTGCTTCCGTATATCGTTCTTCTAATATGTGTTTATAGGGGACGATCACGCCGGTCTGGAAGTAGATAGGCAGCTCATCTTTTAGTGCCTGGGAAAAGCATTTCTTTGTTGCAATGCTGATTTCCCGGAATGTCTGGGGCCGTTCGATATCTGCCCAGAGAAGATATTTGGGCCGTACTTCTTTGATAGTTACTTCCTGATTCTGTTCGTGAAATGTCTTTACATGTTCCAACTGTCGGCATCGGTGGGCGAGACGGTTCCGGACCAGCTCCAGGTGCGTGATCTGCTGGTCGATGACGGTCAATTGTTTCCGCATCGTAATCAAGGAAGTATCGATGGTATAATTTTTCATATGTTCCTGAATCTCATTCAGGGTAAATCCCATTTCTTTCATAATCAAAATAGTATCCAGATAGTCAACCTGTTTGACGGTATAATACCGGTACTTGTTGTCCGGATCTACATAGGCAGGTTTGAATAAACCAATCTTATCATAATAAATTAATGTCTGTTTTGAGATGTTCTGATAGCTGGCGAGCTCACCGATTGAAAACATATCTTTCATAAGAATTCCCCTCTTGACAATATAGTTACTATATCCTTTATTCTAGAGGTACAGCAGGAAATAAGCAAGATAGGAGTTTGATAAAATGAAGTATTTTAAAGAAAAAATGACGTATTTCCAGTTTATAAAGTATCTGGTACCTTCGGTAATGACGATGATTTTCCTGTCGTTTTACACTACCATTGATGGCTTTTTCGTATCCCAATATGCCGGTTCCGATGCACTGGCAGGAATTAATATTGTAATTCCGATTACCTGTGTTACCTTCGGAATCGCTGTTATGCTGGCCACCGGCTCCGGTGCCATCATAGGTGATAAACTGGGACGAAAGAAAGAACAGGAAGCCAATGAGATTTTCACATTTATCACGATTGTGCTTCTTATATTTGCCATTCTTTTTACCATTGCCGGTATCCTTTTCCTGGAACCTATCTGTATCTTCTTAGGAAGCAGTGAACGATTATTAGAGCATGTACTTCCCTATGCATATGTCATCTTTCTGGGAAGTGTTCCCATGTCCTTCAAACTGTTTTTTGAGTACCTCGTAAGAACCGACGGAAAGCCGGATGTGGGAATGATCATGTCCCTGACGGGATTGATTCTGAATGTTATCTTTGACTATATACTGGTAGCAGTGTTGGGACTCGGTACTCTGGGCGCGGCCTGGGGTACAACACTTTCTATCACAGTCAGCATGTTGATCGGACTTGGCTATTTTCTGAAATACAGCCACATTAAATTTTGCAGACCGAAAATTAACTGGAAGGTTCTTTTTAAATCCTGTACCAACGGAAGCAGTGAGATGCTGACAGAGATGTCTACGGGTATCACAACCTTCTTATTTAATCTGATTATTATGCAGTACTTTGGAGAGGATGGAGTTGCAGCGGTGACGATCATTATGTACATCTACTACTTCTTCATCGCTGTCTATATGGGAATTGCGGTTGCGGCGGCACCCATTGTCAGCTACAACGTGGGTTCTGGAAATTACGAAAAAATTAAAGAGACTACAAGATACAGTTTCATCACCATCGCCATCAGTTCAGTGCTGATCCTTGCCATCTCCCTGCTGTATGGAAGAGAGATCATCCATTTGTTTGTGGGTGATGGAAATGTCTTCTATTTAACATGGGATGCACTGAAATTGTTTAGTCCGGTGTTCTTATTTATCGGTTTGAATGTATTCTTATCAGGATACTTTACAGCCCTTGGAAATGGTTTTATTTCGGCATTGATTTCCTCCCTGCGTTCCCTGATTCTGGTGGTTCTATTTATATTGATTCTTCCAAAGCTTCTGGGGGTATCGGGTGTCTGGATGACCATGCCTATGGCAGAGGTAGTGACGATTTTCATCGCAGTGTATCTGTACCGCGCCTATGGAAAGAGCTATATAAAAGAAACGGTTCGCAGTTTATAACCCGCACATCCTCGCGGAACGTCTGGAATGCAAAGCATCAACAAAATTCCGTGATGCTCATATTTAACAGCGTGAACGCAGATAAGCATTCCCCCGCTTCAAGTGCGCGGAGCACTAAGCGGCGGGTGAGGGGGGATGCTTATGTCAGTGGGAGTTGAAAGCTCCCACTGACAGATCGCGAAGCGACTGCGTTCATGAGCAAGTAGCGAAGCGGATTGCGAATGTCCGCTTTACGCTGATATTCACGCTGTTGTTTTCTGATATATATAGCTGGTAATACTTATTTTCCGTATACTTCGATATGGGTCAGTGCCGGGAATGGGGATGGATCGTCAGCCTTGATCAGGTTGCTCAGTTTCAGCCATGTGATTCCCTTCTTGCTGATCTCGAAAGTATGTGGTTTTACACTCTTCTCCATGGAGACAGTCTCAGTGGTTCCATCGGAGAAGGTAAAGGTTGCATTGATCCACCAGTTATCGTGTGGAAAGTCTGCTCTGGTGTAGAGAACGATCTTGTCGAAGTCAACAGGACGTCCGAATTCCAGGGTCAGTTCTGCGTCATCCTGCATGTTGATGCCCCAGGACTCATATGGCCATGCACCGTGGGAAGCGTTAGCAAGTACACCGTCGATCGCATTGCGTGCAGCAAATACGGACTCGCCTCTGGTCTCAACATTTGCGTATGCATGAGGATAGCAGCCGTGGTCACCATGCTGGTCCATCACATTCTTTGCTAAGTTGCGGTATGCAGTTACTTCGTATTCCTCAGCGGTGCGCATGGTTACATAATGGCGCTCACCGGTGAAGCATTTTGGATTGTAAGAGATCTTTTTCTCATTGAATGGAATGGTGTATACAGCCTTAGGGCTGGTTAAATAAACCAGAGACTCATCCATACAGTCATCGATGCGGATCACATAGAAAGCTCCTGTGTTGCTGGTCTCAAAAACCAGAGTATCGCCTTCCTCATAAGTACCCTCAAATACCATAATGGCCTGATCCTGATCGGATGCCTGGCATTTTAATTCCCCATTTTTGTCAAAGACAGAAATCTGTAACTCAGTCATTGTGTAAATCCCCCTCTTTTAATTGTTCAATCTGTTCCTCTATAGAACGGCGCTCATCCCGCATGCGGCGGAAATAGGAGCTCATTTCATCTGCCATGCCGGACAGACGGTTCAGCAGTGTGGAGAAATCCTTCAACATCATGTCATCCTTGAAATATGGATAGACAATGTCGTGGTCGATCTCGCTCCAGCCTTCCTCAAAAAGGGTTCTTCCCTGGATCTCCACATAATATCCGCGATATTTGATGATATAGTGGAGTGAGCGGTAGATACCGTCAGATTTGATATCGATCAGGGTATCATCATAGATCCGGGTGTCCCCATTTCTCCGATAGACCTTTGGACGCTCTGCAATATAAAAATGCTCCGGGTCATCATCAAAATCGGCGATACGGTCTGCTACATACAGCCTCGGATCATTCTCAAATACAGAAGTGATGTAGCGATGGAAATAGATCCAGTCTTCCCGGTAGAGGAAAAAGACGCGGATACCGATCAGATCCGTTATATATTTGTGGTAGTTGTACCGGTCAATATCTGCAAAACGTTCAGGATCTTCACTGCGCTTGCGTATGATCTTTTCCAGAAGGTGCTCCGGGTCCTTGGTGCGGTAACGATAAGAGTGGATGCCGGCTTTTTCAATATCATAAAGGTAGGCATCGACAAAGTCCTTGCCAAGATCTCTCAGATGCTCCTCGATCGAGACATAAGAATCATAGATCGCACAAAGCTCTTCCCAGGAAATGCCGCAGGCACGAAATTCTTCTGGGTCGATATAATGTTCTTTAAAAAAAGTCTCTTGATCAAGCATATAGGGTCCTCCTGTCCTGTTGTCATACAACCGTTAGTATAACTGATTTGAAGTCAGAACACAAGGTAGAAAACAAAGCTGTCAAAAAAATAACAAAGTTCAAGTCGAACGTCCGTGAGACTTGGCGCGTGATTCTGGTCAGCATAAGCTGACATATTCTTTACAGAATCACTGCGCATCCTCGCGGAGCGTTTATCTCAGTCGGAGTTTTCTCGACTGAGATTAAACAGGCGGAGAGAATGACACGATTGACAAAGCAAGAGAAATCCTGTACAAATAAAACAGTTACGAATATATCAGAAAAGAGATTAAAATGAAACAGAAGAAAACAGTTATTATCAATGATATATCTGGTTTTGGGAGATGCTCTGTGACGGTAGCGCTTCCGATCATTTCAAAATTAAAGGTGCAGTGCTGCGTGGTCCCGACAGCGATCCTATCCAATCACACCGGGTATCCGACGTATTATTTTGACGATTATACGGAACGGATGGAGCCTTATATAGAACAGTGGAAGAAGCTGCATCTGGAATTTGACGGGATCGAGACCGGATTTTTAGGTTCGGCAAGGCAGATTGAGATCGTCAGCCGGTTCATCCGGGATTTTAAGGGAGAAAAGACACTGGTGGTCGTGGACCCGATCATGGGAGATCATGGAAAGACATATGCGACGTACACGCCGGATATGTGTCAGGAGATGAAAAAACTGGTGAAGCTGGCAGATATCGTTACACCGAATATGACGGAAGCCTGTATTCTGACGGATACGGATTATCATGAGGCACACTGGAGGCTGAAGGATATCTGTGCGGTAGCAGAGAAGCTGGCAGAAGAGGGACCGCAAAAGGTGGTCATCACTGGAATTCCGCAGGGTGAGTACATCGCCAATTACTGTTATGAAAAGACCACAAATGGAGGCAAAGGACAGCTGTTAAGAACTATGAAGGTAGGCACACAGCGGTGCGGTACCGGTGATATTTTTTCTGCTATCATCACGGCTGATGCAGTCAACGGAGTTCCATTTGAGACTTCAGTACGCAAGGCATCCCGCTTTATCAAGGCATGTATTTTAAAATCAATGGAGATGGAGATCCCTCTGACGGATGGAGTCTGCTTTGAGGAGATCCTAGACCGTTTAAAATGATGCAAGCTGCAGGACAGATTCGGTGTATTCTGTGGGGCTCATGCCTGTGATCTTCTTAAATTGTCTGGAAAAATAGTGAATCGATGAGTAGCCAAGCTGGTCTGCGATCTGGGAGAAGGTAAACTGCCGGGTCCGGATCAGCTCTTTTGCTTTCTCGATCTTGAGACGGTTGAAGAATTCCATTGCACCGCACTGGCCATGCTTGTGAAACATTTTTTTCAGTTGTGCCTCGCTGATCAGATTGTCCTTGCAGATCTGCTCCGTGGTCAGGTGGGAGGCGATATTCTGATGGAAATAAGCAAGGATCGTCTCGTAGAGGGCTTCGGATTTGTCAAACAACGGTTCAAATTCCCTGGTAGAGGTGGTCTGATTCTCTGCAGAGCGCATCAGAAGGATCAAGAACTGTTCCAGATAGGAGGCGATCATCTGAAGGGAACCGGGCAAGATCTCGTCTTTTAAGAGCAGCTGGTTCTGATAGGGATTGTCAAGGGGAGAAGCAAAGCTGTTTCGCGCTTCTGCTAACAGATTCGCCAGGATCCGTTTCTGCGACTGCGTGATGGAGGCAATCCGGTCATGGAAGAATTCCATGGAGGGGCTTTTACAGGAAAAGGAGATGACGATCAGATTGGGTGCAACGATGCCGTTGGCCTCCACGTTATGAAATTCATTTGGCTTGTGGAAGATCACCTGGCCCTGATGGAGTGTGAGCTTCTGATCCTGGGAGGTGACTAACACCTCGCCCTTGTCCACGTAGAGAAATTCCCAGAAATCATGGGACTCTCCGGTAAAATGAAAATTGCTCATATATTCAAAATAGTGGATGCTGTATATGCGGTCGATCGAGAAAATCTGCGGCAGGCAGATGCTTGTATAGTCCACGGGATACCTCCTCTTTTTGCAAAAATGTATCTGATATTTACTATACAGGAAATTGGTGAAAAAGAAAAGACTGAAAAGATAAAAATAGATTCGGATTGTGCAAATATGGAATCGAAAAAATATACTAGAATAGAGGTATCAGTTCAGGAGACGAACATCGTATACGAGGGGCAAATAACAAAATGGAAAGAATCCTTAGGATTCAGAAAGGTGGAGCAAAAATGAGCAAGAAACCAGTGTTAGTGGTAATGGCAGCAGGAATGGGAAGCCGTTATGGCGGTCTGAAGCAGATCGATCCAGTTGATGAGTACGGCAACATTATCATGGATTTTTCTATCTATGATGCAGTTGAGGCTGGATTTGAGAAGGTTGTTTTTATCATCAAGAAAGCCATCGAGAAGGAGTTCATGGAGCATATCGGAAAACGCATGGAGAAGCATGTCCAGGTAGAGTACGTGTTCCAGGAGTTAGACAAGATCCCGGCTGGCTTCCAGATTCCAAAAGACCGTGTAAAACCATGGGGAACCGGACATGCCATCCTGTGCTGCAAGGACGTGGTTGACGGACCATTTGCTGTTGTAAACGCAGATGACTATTACGGTAAGAGCGCATTTAAGGAGATCTATAACCAGCTGGTAGCGAAAGCGGATGATGACAAATACCAGTACACCATGGTTGGATATCAGTTATACAACACTCTGACAGAGAACGGTCATGTGGCAAGAGGTGTCTGCAGCATTTCTCCAGAAGGCAAGTTAGTAGATATCGAGGAGCGCACAAGAATTGAGAAGAAGGGCGATGGAGCTGCATTTACAGAGGATGATGGCGCAACCTGGACAAGCCTGGGCGAGGATACTATCGTTTCCATGAATATGTGGGGCTTCACGGAGAGCATTTTAGGAGAACTGGATCAGAGATTTGCAGCATTTTTGGAGAAGGGTCTGAAGGAGAATCCATTAAAATGTGAGTACTTCCTTCCGTTTGTTGTAGATGAGCTGCTCAAGGAGAACAAAGCAGAGGTTACCGTATTAAAGAGCGTGGACCGCTGGTACGGAGTTACTTATAAAGAAGATAAACAGATGGTAGTGGATGCGATCCGCCGTCTGAAAGACCAGGGACTTTACCCGGAGAAGGTTTGGGAGGATTAATCATGGGAGCAGATAGATGTCAGAAGATCGAGGAAGCACTGCAGGCATTTGCGCTGGATGGTGCTGTGAAAGCATATGAGCGTTACGGCAGCGGACATATCAACGATACCTTCCGCGTGACCTGTGAAAAGGATGGAAAAGAGATCCATTACATCCTTCAGAGAATGAATACCGAAGTATTTAAGGATCCGGTTTCCCTGATGAAGAATATCATCGGTGTTACCTCCTTTATGCGCAAGAAGATCATCGAGCAGGGCGGAGATCCGGAGAGAGAAACTCTGAACCTGGTTCCAACTAAGGATGGCAAGTTATACTTTGTTGACAGCATCAACGGCTACTGGAGAGTATATCTGTTCATCGAGGATACTGCATGCTACGATCTGGTAGAAAAACCAGAGGATTTTTATAACAGCGGTAAGGCATTCGGTCATTTCCAGCGCCTTCTGTCTGAGTATCCGGCAAAAGAACTGACAGAGACGATCCAGAACTTCCACAATACACCAGTGCGTTTTGAGACATTCCAGAAAGCAGTGGAAGAGGATATCTGCGGAAGAAGAAAAGACGTAGAAAAAGAGATCCAGTTTGTACGCGATCGTGCAGGCGAGATGGGCAAGGCGATGGATATGCTGGCTGAGGGCCGTCTGCCTCTGCGTGTAACCCATAACGATACCAAGTTAAACAACATCATGTTTGACAAGAAGAGCGGAGATGCTTTGTGCATCATCGATTTAGATACCATTATGCCGGGACTTTCCATCTTTGATTTCGGTGATTCCATCCGTTTTGGTGCGAATACCGGAGCAGAGGATGAGCCGGATCTGAGCAAGGTTTCCATGTCCTTAGAGCTGTTTGAGCTGTACACCAAGGGATTCTTAGAGGGATGTCAGGGCAGTCTGACCAAAGAGGAAGTGGATATGCTTCCGATGGGAGCTAAGCTCATGACCTTAGAGTGCGGTATGCGTTTTCTGACAGACTATCTTCAGGGAGATGTATACTTCCATACTACATATCCGGAGCACAACCTGGTCCGCTGCCATACCCAATTCGAGATGGTAGCAGACATGGAGAGAAAATGGGCTCAGATGGAAGAAATCGTTAAACGCCAGGCAGAAAACATCAGATAAAAACTGAACAGGACGAATTTTTTACAAAGCACTTTCCAGATCACATTATGAAATAAAGCGAAATAATAGAAAACGCCTGTATATCAATGACTTTTTCAGTATGACACAGTATAAAACAGCACGATACACAACAGCACAAAAAATATCATTGATTATTTGTCATAATTTTCCTATAATAAGAATCGTAAACAGGAATGCGGGGAAGGTACCCCGATTCTTAAACGATATGTATTCAGGAGAGAAATACTATGAAAAAATCATTAGCACTTGTGTTAGCAGGAACCATGGCATTTGGTCTGACCGCATGTGGCGGTGGAAAAACTTCCACACCATCGACAACGGCAGCAGCGGCAGCAACCGAGGCAGCAGCAGTCAGTGAAGCAGCAACCGAAGCAGCTAAGGCTGAGGCAGCAGACTTAAATGTTGGTGTTTTCTACTATACATACAGCGATACTTATATTGCAAGCGTTCGTACTGCATTAGATAAAGCATTAGGCGACGCCGGTATCTCTTATCAGGATTATGATGGCAACAGCAACCAGACTACACAGAATGAGCAGATCGATACCGCAATCAGCCAGGGCGCAAACCTGCTGATCGTTAACATCGTTACTTCCGGTTCTGTAGATGTTTCCCAGGCGATCGTTGACAAGGCAAGCGCAGCAGGAATCCCGGTTATCTTCTTCAACCGTGCAGTTGAGTCTGACGAGGATGAGGGTAAAGTACTTGGAAGCTATGACAAGTGTGCATTCGTTGGTACCGATGCTCCAGAAGCAGGCCATATGCAGGGTAAACTGATCGGTGGCTATCTGGTTATGGATTTTGATAAAATTGACTTAAACGGCGATGGCAAGATCAGCTACGCGATGTTCATGGGTCAGTTAGGTAACGTAGAGGCAATCTATCGTACCAAGTACGGTGTGGAAGATGCCAATGCAGTATTAAAAGAAGCTGGAAAACCAGAATTAGAGTACTTTGATGCTTCTAACACTGACTGCTATCAGGTTGACCAGGATGGTAACTGGAGCGCAGCTGCAGCTAACAACTACATGAACACCAACTTAGCACAGTACAACGAGGCAAACGGCAACATGATCGAGCTGGTTATCTGTAACAATGATAGTATGGCTGAGGGTGCAATCTCCGCTCTGAATGATAAAGGCTATAACTTAGGAACTGCCGACTGCGTAACGATCCCGGTATTTGGTGTTGACGCAACAGATGCAGCAAAACAGCTGATCAAAGATGGCAAGATGACTGGAACCATCAAACAGGATGCAGAAGGTATGGCAAACGGAATCGCTCATCTGACCAAGAACGTAGCAGAAGGCAAGGATCTGATGGCTGATACCAGTGTTTTTAATATCTCTGAAAAAGTTGCTAACAAGATATATATCCCATATGCAACATACGCAGGAGAAGAATAAGGATTAAAGACCTTTTTGCATAAGTTTAACTTGAATCGAAAAACGGGAATGGATAGGAGGACACAGATGGAGCATGATGTTTTGCTGCAGATGACAGATATCTGTAAAGAATTCCCAGGTGTAAAGGCACTGGATCATGTTTCCCTGACCGTAAGACGTGGAACTGTTCACGCATTGATGGAGAGAATGGTGAAGGGACTTCCAAGGTAACTGTTCCATGGTATGTATTATATGCAGCTATCATTGTTGCCCTGATGTGGTTCATCTGGAACAAGACCACTTTCGGTAAAAATATGTTTGCCGTAGGTTCTAACCCGGAAGCAGCCAATGTATCCGGTGTAAATGTTATGAAAACTACCATTATGGTTCATACCTTAGCAGGTATGATGTATGGTATTACCGGATTTATCGAGTCTGCACGTATCGGTTCCAATACTGCCAATACAGGTCTGAACTATGAGTGTGATGCCATTGCAGCCTGTGTAATCGGCGGTGTCTCCTTCGTAGGTGGTACTGGTAAGATCAGATCAGCGGCGTGGTTATGGGTGTATTCTAACTGCGAATTATCTTCGTCGCACTGAACTTTTTATCCATCAACGCCAACTTACAGTACATCATCAAAGGTCTGATCATTCTGGTTGCATGTGCTATTGATATGAGAAAGTACCTGGTTCGTAAATAAAATAAAAAGTCATAGAAGTGGCTTCTGAAAAGATCCAGCCATGACGCAAAAGAGATTTATGATAGTTCCTGCTCTGCACGAACAGAAATTTCCCTATGCGTCATGGCTGTTTCGTGCTATACTGATTCTATCGGCTGAACGAGATAGAAAATTAGAACAGATAAGAACGTGGGAAAACGCTGCGGAGAGGAATCAACATGGAAGAAGAAAAAAGAAATTACCAAAGAAACGATGGTTTGGCCGTGAAATTTATGGAAGTAAGGACGTACCGATCCGGATTCTGGATGGTCTGATTGCTTTTTTGATCGTATTGACAGTTGCGCTGACTGCAGTTTTTGCCATCAATGGAGGTTATGTAGTCAGCTTTGATACGGATGGCGGGGAAGTGATCGAGTCCCAGAAACTCCGTCATGGCAGCTTTGTGGAAGACCCTGGAACTCCGGTGAAAGTTACTGTACGGTTTGATCTGGCTGGAGGTACAGTGGTCAGAACATCACAGAGGATACGAAAGTAACGGTCAATGGAGAACATGTGTTGACGGCACAGTGGAAATAGGAGGGAGACCATGATACCTGACGAAAAAGTGAAACTGACTTCCATGTCCCCGGCGGCGGGATGTGCGGCAAAAATCGGTCCTGGCACGCTGGCGGGGATTTTGCAGGGGCTGCCTGGATTTGAGGACCCGAACCTGCTGGTGGGGATTGAGACCTCGGATGACGGAGCTGTCTATCAGATTTCAGAGGACACAGCTTTGATCCAGACGTTAGATTTCTTCCCACCTATGGTGGATGACCCCTATGTGTTTGGACAGGTGGCGGCGGCCAATGCTCTGAGCGATATTTATGCTATGGGAGGAGAGCCCAAGGTGGCTTTAAATATCGTGGCCTGGCCTAATTGTGTGAATCCAAAGTTTTTAGGAGAGATTTTAAGAGGTGGTGCCGATAAAGTAAAGGAAGCAGGGGCAGTTCTGGCAGGTGGTCATTCCATCCAGGATGATGTGCCAAAATATGGCTTAAGTGTGACTGGCCTGGTGCATCCGGACAAGGTATACAAAAACTGTGGGGCAGAGCCTGGAGATGTGCTGGTGTTAAGTAAGCCTCTGGGAACCGGGATCGTCAACACAGCAGTGAAAGCGGAGATGGCTTCGGAGGAAGCAGAGGCAGAAGTGATCCGTGTCATGACAACGCTAAATAAGAAGGCGAAAGAGATTCTGGAGAAATTTCCGGTTCACGCCTGTACTGATGTGACAGGATTTGGTCTGGCGGGCCACGCCATGGAGATGGCGGAAGGAAGCCAGGCAGAGATTGTGATCCACGTGGATCAGTTGAAGGTTCAGATAGCGGCTTTGGAGTACGCCCGTATGGGGCTGGTTCCAGAAGGGGCATACCGGAACCGGCAATACACAGAAGACCGGATGCAGATCGATCCGGCGGTGCCGGAAGAGAAACAGGATATCGTCTTTGATCCGCAGACATCCGGAGGATTGCTCTTTGCAGTACGACCGGAGACAGCGGATAAGATCTTAAAGAAAGCAGAAGAAGCAGGCGTGGCAGAAGACTGGGCCATAGTTGGAGAAGTAAGGGCAGCAGGTGGAACATCACAGGATTCCAGAGCAAGAGATGAGGAAAACGGACAGCAGGAGAATACAGCCGGATTGCCTTTGGCTGTGAGAGTGAGGTTAGAACTATGATCTACTTAGACAGTGCGGCAACCTCTTATCATAAACCGGACGGGGTAGCCAGGGCAGTGGCAGAAGCCATTTCCCATATGGGCAATCCGGGACGAGGAGCCCATGAGGCTTCTTTGGATGCATCCCGTGTGGTTTACGGCACCAGAGAAAAAATGGCAGAACTGTTTGGCGCGGAGGAGGCCAGCCAGATCGTATTTACCGCTAATTCCACAGAAAGTTTAAATATTGCCATTCAGGGACTGCTAGATCCAGGCAATCATGTGATCACTACCGTGATGGAGCATAATTCCGTGCTCCGTCCTTTATATCTGTGCCAGCAGCGGGGAGTGTCTTTAACGATACTTCCCTTTTCAGCGGCCGGAACGGTAACGCCGGAAGCCATCGAAGCAGTCATCCGTTCGAACACACGCATGATCGTCTGTACCCACGGCTCCAATCTGACCGGAGATCTCAATGATCTGGAGGCTATTGGCCGTGTATGCAAAAAACATCACCTGTTATTTGTGGTAGACGCTTCTCAGACAGCCGGTGTCTTTCCAATCCAGATGGATTCCATGAACATTGATGTACTATGCTTTACCGGGCATAAAAGCCTGATGGGTCCCCAGGGAACCGGAGGTATGTGTGTGAGAAAAGGAGTCCGGATCCGGCCACTTCTGGTGGGCGGCAGTGGGATTGACAGCTATTCGAAGATCCATCCACAGGTGATGCCAACCGCCTTAGAGGCAGGAACTTTAAATGCCCATGGAATTGCCGGACTTTCGGCAGCTTTGGATTTTATTAAGAAAGTGACACCAGATGTCATCCGACAAAGAGAAGAAGAGTTGACCAGGCGGTTTGTCAGCCAGATTAAATCTATTCCCGGTGTGAAGCTGTATGGCAATTATGAACAGTTTCCAAGAGCGCCGATTCTTTCCTTAAATATCCTGGATTATGATTCGGGAGAAATTGCAGATGCGCTGGCCCAGGATTATGGAATTATGACCAGGGCGGGCGCCCACTGTGCACCGCTGATGCATGAGGCTCTTGGTACGAAAAGTCAGGGAGCTGTGCGGTTCAGCTTTTCCTATTTTAATACGGAAGAGGAGATTGACCAGGCGGCAAACGCCATAAGAGAACTGGCGGAGGAAGCGACATGAGAAACAAAGAAAACCGTCTGGTGATTACGTTTCACTCCACAACAGAGGCCATGGAAGCAGAAAAACGCTTAAAGGAGCTTGGAGTCCCCGGAAGACTGATTCCCATACCAAGGCAGTTAAGCGCCGGATGTGGTCTGGCATGGAGCGCACCGGAGAGGGAACGGGAGAATGTGATACAATCGGTTGGACTGATGCAGCTGTCATTTGAAAAAATGGCAGTTGTTCAGATATAATACTGGTGACGTTTTTCGTTACCCAATTTCATACAAGGAGGAAGCATATGGAAAGCAACAAAGGCGTGTTGGAAAAGTGGTTCCATCTGAAGGAGAACCACACAGACGCAAAAACTGAGGTGATCGCCGGAATTACCACATTTATGACGATGGCATACATTCTGGCTGTGAACCCTAACGTGTTAGGCGCATCAGGAATGGACAGCGGCGCGGTATTTACAGCGACGGCGCTGGCGGCCATGGTAGGTACCCTGATGATGGCACTGTTTGCCAATTATCCATTTGTCCTGGCACCTGGAATGGGACTGAACGCATATTTTGCGTATACGGTTGTCCTGCAGATGGGTTATAGCTGGGAAATGGCTCTGGCAGCAGTATTTGTAGAGGGTGTTGTGTTTATCGTTCTTTCGGTGACCAATGTAAGAGAGGCAATCTTCAACTCCATCCCGATGAATCTGAAATATGCAGTTTCTGTAGGTATCGGTCTGTTTATCGCCTTCATCGGTTTTCAGAACGCAAAGATCGTAGTAGACAGTGCAACTTTAGTATCTTTATATTCCTTTAAGGGCGCTGTTGCAGCAGGAACTTTCTCTTCTGAAGGAATTACAGTTGTTCTTGCCATGATCGGAATTCTGATCACTGGTATTCTGGTAGTAAAAAATGTAAGGGGCAACATTCTCTGGGGTATCCTGATCACATGGGCACTTGGTATGATCTGCCAGTTGACCGGTCTGTATCAGCCGAATCCAGAGCTGGGATTCTACAGCATGTTCCCGGATTTTTCCGCAGGCTTTGGCATCAAGAGCATGGCTCCAACCTTTATGAAGCTGGACTTTTCAAAGATCGCTTCCTTAGATTTTCTGGCAGTAGTATTCGCGTTCCTGTTCGTGGATCTGTTTGATACGTTAGGAACTCTGATCGGTGTTGCTTCCAAGGCAGATATGCTGGACAAAGATGGCAAGCTTCCTCACATCCGTGGCGCACTGCTTTCCGATGCGATTGCAACTTCCGTTGGTGCGGTATTTGGTACTTCCACCACCACCACTTTCGTTGAGAGTGCTTCTGGTGTAGCAGAAGGCGGACGTACTGGCCTGACTGCCATTGTAGCAGCAATCCTGTTTGGTCTGTCTCTGTTCTTATCCCCGATCTTCTTAGCGATTCCATCCTTCGCTACCGCTCCGGCTCTGGTGGTCGTTGGATTCATGATGATGACCACCGTGACCAAGATCGACTTCAGTGATTACACAGAAGCAATTCCGGCTTACATCTGCATCATTGCTATGCCATTCATGTACAGTATCTCTGAAGGTATCGCCATGGGCGTGATCTCTTATGTGATCATGAACGTGCTGACTGGCAACGCAAAGAAGAAAGGAATCAGTATTCTGATGTATGTGCTGGCAGTAGCCTTTATTTTAAAATACATTCTGTTATAACATAGAAATTGACAATGTTCCAATGCCCGGTTTGTCTGTGTCCTACGATGCAGGCGAACCGGGCATCTGCATTGCATGGAGAAAACATTTGCAGAAGCCTTTTTGTACATAATTCTGCAAATTAAATAAACAAATCAAAAAGAGATATACAATTCATAAAATTATAAAGCATAGTAAAAAAAGATAAAAATAATTATAAAAAAGTATTGACAAAACAGTGAACGCAGGATATAATAAAGACAACAAAAGGAAATACAAAAAAGAAACAAAAAAGATGTCAGACAAACATCGAATCTAAGTAAAGGAGGTACAGTCCACCAAAAACTTAATTTTACCAGAACTGTAAAAGAACCCTGAAGAAATGAAATTTCGAATTCTAAAGTAGTTACAGGGAATCGTGATTCAGTCATATGACGAGAAAGTGTGGTTGGGTCAATGAAGTTCTTAAAAGAGTAACCTTAGAAAGATATGAAAACAGAAGAAAGGAAATAATACATAGAAAGGGAAGAGATTTACAGAAACTGGCAGGGAAAAAACTTCATATAGATAAAAATCTCAAAGAGAGGTATAGTCCCATGGATGAGATAGTTTAAAAGCGAGTATCGAAAACCAAGAAAAGATGGATCGATACTCGCTTATTTATGTTGTCATGCATCAGCAGTTTTTGTTTTCAGTCTTTCTAGTCCAGTCCTTCCAGATCAAATGGCGGCGTATATTCTTCTTTCGCACTGCTTTTTTCCTGCATAAATCCCTGTTCCAGACCAAGTGCGATGGCTTCATTTAATACTTTTTCATACTCAAAGGTGGTGATCCGGCGACAGATCTCCGGAAATTCACTGCCGCCTGGGTTTGCTTTTGCTGCGCGGAAAAATGGTGTGTACTGGCTTAGCAGGCTGATATAGTACTGACCTTTTGGAAGCTTATCATGGATCCAGTGCAAAAGCCGGATGGAGTCTTCTCTGGCACCGGGAAGTACCATATGGCGGATGATCACACCGGACTGCATGATTCCATCAGAATCCAGAACCGGAGCCCCGGTCTGGCGGACCATCTGGGAGATGGCTTCTGATGCGTGGTCAAAATAGTTTTTAGCCTGAGAGTAACGGCTGGAAAGGGCTGTATCATAATATTTTAGATCCGGAAGCCAGATATCCACATAGTCTGCCAGCTCCCGGACGATCTCTACCCGCTCATAGCCGCCACAATTATAGACAACCGGGATCACAAGCTTGTGTTTTACCAGATCCAGGGCAGCTATAACCGAGGGCAGGTACTGGGTAGCAGTAACCAGATTAATGTTGTGGGCACCCTGATCCTGAAGGCTTAGGAAAACGTCCCCCAACTGTGGAATGGTCAGCTCTTTTCCTAATCCCTGCTGACTGATGGGATAATTCTGACAGAAGCAGCATTTTAAGGTACAGCCGGAGAAAAAGATCGTTCCGCTGCCGCGGGTGCCGCTGATACAGGGCTCTTCCCAGTAGTGCAGAGCGGCTCTGGCGGCTTTTATGGTATCTCCACAGCCACAAAAACCAGAAGAAACCCGGCGGTCGATACCGCAGGACCGTGGACAGAGGTGGCAGGAGCTATAATCAGAAAGATTCATGATAATTCCTTTCATAGACGCAATGCGTGTCCCGCATTGACAAACAATAGGGAAAACGCTAAAATTAGTAATTGTTTTTTGTAACCAGGCTACTTACGGTCAGCGCAGCAAGTGTGCAGACCTACAGAACAGTTACATTTAGTTTTCTATTATGTTACTAAGAAATGAAAAAATTTGCAAGAGAAAGTGAAGAAATCAAGTTCATGAACAAAGGCACAAAACAGGCATTCCAATATGTGGTTCCAAAGACAATTCCTGTTCTGGTTGGATATTTATTTCTGGGTGCAGCCTATGGAATTCTTATGCAGGTCAATGGATTTGGTATCGGCTGGACTTTGATTTCCAGTATTTTTATCTATGCAGGAAGCCTTCAGTATCTGGAGGTGACTCTTCTTGTGGGGCTGGTCAGTCCCGTTTACGCATTTTTGATTGGACTGCTTGGATCTGCAGCCTGTGTGGTGGTCTTTGGAGCATCAGCTTTTCTTATTCCGGCGATGCTTGTAATCATTCTGGCTTTGACCTGTGGATATAAGAGGGAGAAGAGAGTGGAAAGGGGGATAAGATAATGGGTGATGCAGAATTTCAGAAAGCTATGATCGTGATCTTTTTAACGATTGCAACCATGATTACGCGTTTTTTACCGTTTCTCATTTTTCCGGCAGGAAAGAAGATTCCGGATTTTGTAGAATATCTTGGTAAGACACTTCCCTATGCGACCATGGGGCTTTTGGTCGTGTATTGCTTAAAGGGAATCTCCTTAACAGCATTTCCATTTGGACTGCCGGAGCTTTTTGCGGTGGCGCTGATCGTGGCGCTTCATTGGTGGAAGGAAAATTCCCTGTTAAGCATTGGTGTCGGAACGGTATTTTATATGTTCCTGGTTCAGGTGGTTTTCTGATCCGGGATTTTGGGAAGAAATGGATAAAGTTCCTCGTAGGACTCTAACTGGTCCTCATTTTCCGGCAAAGCGGGGATCAGCCCGGTACATTCCATAGAAGAGCAGATGCGAAGATCGTCGTCATCCTGTTCTTCTTTTTTTGTATCCTCAAAAAAATCAGCCATACAATCACCTCCTTAGAAGGTAGTATGGCTGATTTTTGCATGATTATTATTTCTCAGAAGCTTTTAAAGCAGCTTCTACAAATCCTTTAAACAGGGGGTGTGGTTTGTTTGGACGGGACTTTAACTCCGGATGTGCCTGAGTGGCAACAAACCACGGATGAGATGGGATCTCGATCATTTCCACGATCCGTCCGTCTGGAGAGATACCGGACAATAACATACCATTTTCAGAAAGCACGTTACGATAATCGTTGTTGACTTCATAACGATGACGATGGCGTTCATGGATCAGTTCTTCGCCGTACAGGGCATAGGCCTTGGAGGACTTATTCAGAACACATGGATAGGAACCAAGTCTTAAGGTTCCACCGATGTTCTCAACGCCATTCTGGTCAGGCATCAGATGAATCACCGGATGTGTGGTGGATGGATCAAGTTCTTCACTGTGTGCATCGGTAAAGCCGACCACATCTCTTGCAAATTCTACGATAGAAAGCTGCATACCAAGGCAGAGACCAAGGAATGGAATCTGATGGGTTCTTGCATACTCGATGGCATAGATCTTACCATCGATACCGCGGCTTCCGAAACCGCCTGGAACCAGGATACCGCTGACATCACCTAACAGCTCTGCTGCGTTTTCACGGGTGACTATCTCAGAATCGATCCATTTGATGTTGACTTTAGTCCGATTTGCAACACCACCATGCTTTAATGCTTCTACGACAGAAATGTAAGCATCGTGAAGCTGGATGTACTTGCCAACTAAAGCAATGGTGACTTCTTTCTCTGGGTGTTTCCATGCATCGATCATGGCTCTCCACTCATCCAGATCTGGTTCCGGACATGGAAGATTCAGACTCTGGCAGGCAACCTCCGCCAGATGCTCTTTCTCCATCGCTAAAGGTGCTTCATAGAGAACTTCGACATCTAAATTCTGGAGTACGTGGCTCTTTGGCACATTACAGAACAGGGCGATCTTACTGCGGATGCTGTCATCTAATGGATGCTCCGTGCGGCAGACGATGATATCAGGCTGAATACCCATTCCCTGCAGATCTTTGACACTGGCCTGGGTAGGTTTGGTCTTTAATTCGCCGGATGCTTTCAGATAAGGGACCAGAGTTACGTGGATCAGGATTGCATTGTCCGGACCAACCTCGTGCATGAACTGGCGGATGGCCTCCAGGAATGGCTGGCTCTCGATATCACCAACCGTACCGCCGACTTCGATGATGGCGATCTCAGTATCAGTGGTGGTGTAGTTGCGGTGAAAACGACTCTTGATTTCATTGGTAATGTGGGGAATTACCTGTACAGTGCCGCCACCGTAATCGCCACGGCGCTCCTTGGACAGAACGGTCCAGTAAACCTTACCTGTGGTTACGTTGGAATTTTTAGTCAGACTTTCATCAATGAAACGCTCGTAGTGGCCAAGATCCAGATCAGTTTCCGCACCGTCATCGGTAACGAACACTTCACCATGCTGGACCGGATTCATGGTTCCTGGGTCAATGTTGATGTAAGGATCAAATTTCTGCATGGTAACTTTGTAGCCACGGGCCTTTAACAGGCGGCCAAGAGAAGCTGCTGTGATGCCTTTTCCAAGGCCGGACACAACGCCGCCGGTGACGAAGACATATTTTACTGGCATAATCGTAAACCTCCTTCGTAATATAAAATTTGGGAATTTTGGGGTGCGTTATATTTAGTAAAAATAACTCACATATTATACATCTATGATAAGTAGAAATCCAGAAAATTTTGAAAAAAGTTTATAGTTTTTTCATGTTCTTTCCTTGATTTATAATTGCACTGCCACTATAATAAGTAGATATGGCGAAGTATGGCCAGATGCGAGAGATAGGAGAAGCGACTATGAATGATAAGAACAAAAACAGTAATGGCAAGATGCCGGGTTCCGGCCAGGTATTTGCTACCATACTGATAGCCGGACTGATCACACTGGCAGTTGTTATGTGGATGAGCAGTTTCTGGGGGAATAAAGCCCGTGTTCCTTACAGTGATTTTGTCCAGTTAGTAGAGGATGGAAGAGTGGAGAGTGCGGAAGTAGACAGTTCCCAGATTTACTTTAAATTAAAGAAAGATTCCAGCAATAAGGGCCTGTTTTTGGATGAACTGGTAACTATCCGTATGGAGAGCGGGGATCAGTTAACTCAGAGACTTCTTGCCAATGGTGTCAAGAGCGAGCAGGTTCATCAGAATACAGCCATCTGGAGTATTGTCAGCTATGTGCTGATGTTCGGATGTCTGGTATTTTTCATGAATTTTATGATGCGGCGCATGGGTGGCGGCGTCATGGGTGTCGGCAAAAGTACGGCGAAGATGTATATGCAGAAGGAAACCGGAGTTACGTTTAAGGATGTAGCAGGACAGGATGAGGCGAAGGAATCCTTAGTTGAGATCGTAGATTTCCTTCATAATCCGGGCAAATACACCCATATTGGTGCAAAGCTGCCAAAAGGTGCCCTGCTTGTAGGCCCTCCAGGAACCGGTAAAACCTTGCTTGCCAAGGCAGTTGCCGGAGAGGCGCAGGTTCCATTTTATTCTTTATCCGGTTCTGATTTTGTGGAAATGTTTGTGGGTGTCGGCGCATCCCGTGTCCGTGATTTATTTAAGCAGGCCCAGGAAAATGCACCTTGCATTATTTTTATCGATGAGGTGGATGCGATTGGCAAGAGCCGTGATTCCCGTTTTGGAGGCGGCAACGATGAACGTGAACAGACCTTGAACCAGCTGCTGTCCGAGATGGATGGTTTCGATTCCTCCAAAGGACTGCTGGTTCTGGCGGCTACCAACCGTCCGGAGATCTTAGACCCGGCGCTGCTGCGTCCAGGTCGTTTTGACCGTCGGATCATTGTAGATAAGCCGGATCTGAAAGGCCGTGTCAGTATTTTAAAGGTACATTCCCGCAATGTTTCCTTAGATGAAACCGTAGATTTAGATGCCATTGCTCTGGCAACTTCCGGAGCCGTTGGTTCCGACCTTGCCAATATGATCAATGAGGCAGCTATTCTTGCAGTAAAGAATGGCAGAAATGCAGTCAGCCAGAAGGATTTATTTGAGGCTGTGGAGGTTGTATTAGTTGGTAAAGAGAAAAAAGATCGGATTCTCAGTAAAGAAGAACGCCGGATCGTGTCTTATCATGAGGTTGGGCATGCGTTAGTCAGTGCTCTGCAGAAAGATTCAGAGCCAGTGCAGAAGATCACCATTGTTCCACGTACTATGGGGGCATTGGGATATGTGATGCATGTGCCGGAAGAGGAAAAATACTTAAATACCGAGAAAGAACTTCGCGCCATGTTAGTAGGTGCTTTAGGTGGTCGTGCAGCGGAAGAACTGGTGTTTGACACGGTAACGACCGGTGCGGCCAATGATATCGAGCAGGCTACCAGAATAGCCAGAGCTATGGTGACCCAGTATGGTATGTCCAAGAAATTTGGTCTGATGGGTCTTGCTACCCAGGAAAACCAGTATTTAAGTGGTCGTGCTGTTTTAAACTGTGGCGAGGAGACTGCATCTGAGATCGACCAGGAAGTGATGAAGATCCTGAAGGAATCCTACGAGGAGGCAAAACGTCTTTTGAGTGAGAATCGTGAGATCATGGATAAGATCGCGGAATTCCTGATTGAGAAGGAGACCATTACTGGTAAAGAATTTATGAAGATTTTCCGGGAGTGCAAGGGCATTAAGGAAGATGGCAGTGAGAATCAGACTCCGGCGGAGAAGCTGGAAGCAGAAGTAACCGAGGAAGAAGCAGAACGGAAGGCAGAGGAAAGTGTATCGGTATCCAAGAGTGCGGAACCTGCAGCTGAGTCTGAAGTGGACATTGTGCCGGAAAATGAACAAGAATAATATGTTGTAAATGCAATGGAGCGTTTTTAAACAGAGATGTTTGGGAACGCTCCATTTAAAATTTGGGAGGATACATAGGATGAATACAGAACAGATCAAGAATGCAGTTGAAAAATATCATAATTATATAGTAGAAATGCGCCGGGAATTCCATCGTTATCCGGAGGCATCTGGAAAAGAACAGCATACCAGAGAAATTCTAGTGCGGGAATTGAAAAAAATGGGAGTGCCATATCGCCTTTTACCTGGTACCGGTTTGATTGGAATCATGGAAGGGGGAAAACCAGGAAAACATCGTGTGGTGCGGGCAGATATTGATGCTCTTCCAATTACAGAGGCAAAGGAAAATCTAAAGCAGGAAAAAGTTTGCATTTCTGAGAAACCAGGGGTCTGCCATGCATGTGGACATGACGCTCATATGGCCATGCTTCTCGGGACCATGAAGGTTCTTGTGGAAATGAAGGAGGAACTGGAAGGAACCGTTTATTGCTGCTTTGAAGAAGCAGAAGAAGATATCACTGGTGTTGCAGTTATGATGGAGGCTTTAAAAGACTATCCGATTGATGAATGTTTTGCCCTTCATGTATACAGTGGTCTGGAAGCAGGCAAGATCGACATTTCTGCAGGCCCCAGGATGGCTGGAACTGCAGGAATAGGTTTCTATCTGAATGGCAGATCAGGCCACAGTTCCAGACCCGACCAGGCTATCAACCCGATCATTCCGGCGGCTCACATTATAACTCAGTTAAATTCAGCGTTTATGAATCAGATTGATGCAGAAAAGACGGTTACCTTAAGCATCTGTATGATGAATGGAGGAACTGCGGATAATGTGATTCCGGAAAGAGTCTATGTAGGAGGAACCGCCCGCTTCTTTGACCGGGAAGAAGGAGAAAAAGCACAGCAGATCATCAATAAGATTACAGAAAATACTGCCGCCTGCCATAACTGCACCGTGGATTTCCAGCCAAGAAATCACATTATGGTATATCCGGTCATTAATGATGCAGCAGTGGCAGAGAGTGTGAGAAATGCCGTGAGTAAACTTTGCGGAGAACAGGTCATTGGCAGCTGTGATCACTGGTATGCATCAGAAAGCTACAGCCGGTATCTGGAACAGTATCCAGGAGCTTTGGGTTTCCTGGGAATCCGTAATGAAGAGTACGGAAGTGGAGCGGCACATCATAATGAGAAGTTTGATGTGGATGAATCTGTCCTTCCATTAGGTGTATGTGCAGAGCTTGCTTTTTTGTTCCAATAAATGAGCAAATGAACAAGTGAAAAAATATTTGAAAAAAGTCGAAAAATATTGTTGACATTTGGTCCGGTATTTGCTATTATAATACACACCCCGTGAGAACGGGGCACGGACTTCTAAAAAAGTTCAAAAATAAATAAAAAAAGTTGTTGACAAACAGAACAACATCTGATATACTAAACGAGTTGTTGCTGAGACGGACAACAACAAAGAACCTTGAAAATCAAAG